>Ga0307489_10000989_pt1 | contig 18288 bp, 26 predicted proteins | sample SB12metaG_FD_202247 | JGI IMG/M metagenome (GOLD analysis project Ga0307489, IMG submission 202247) | Sea-ice brine microbial communities from Beaufort Sea near Barrow, Alaska, United States - SB 1.2 | ecosystem: Environmental > Aquatic > Marine > Coastal | place: USA: Alaska | collected...
GCAAGAGTGGCCAGGCCCTTCCAAGCGGCGAGTCCGGGCGGCGGCTGATGGGCATTTGCTGCCTGGTGGACTGGGTGGTGGCTAACGGCGAGGCGGGGATGGCCGAGGCAGGGCCGTCACCTATGCTTTTTTTCTCAGCTCGAGTTTAACCCCTTTGTCCCTAAACTACTTTCGCAAGCCCACTGGCTCACCTCAGAGTTACTCAAGTGCCCGCTGGAAGGTACGTACGGGATGTGATATGTCAGGCCCTGGGTTGAGGCGAGTGCGGCGGCGGCGGAGGCGACCAAGCCGCTGCCGCCCCCCGCGCCCCCCGCGCCGGGGCCGACCACGAACTACGGTGGCGGCTACTCCGTCCTTCCCCTCGTCAACGTCGCCGCCCCGGCCGTCGCCCCAGCCGCCGCCCCGGCCGCCGCTGCCACCGCCGCCGCTGCATCCCGCACGCCGGCAGCGTCCGCGTCTGCGAAGTACGGTGGTGGTTTCTCAGCGCTGCCCCGCGTCAACGACGCCGCTTCAGGCGCCGCCGCCGTCGCTGCCGCCGCCGCTGCCGCTGCGTCCACCGCTGCCGCCGCTGCCGGCGGCGGGGGCGGTACGGGTGCGATGGAATTGGCGGGCCGCATCGCGGCAGCAGCGGCGGCGGCGCGGAACGCAGTCGCCACTGCTGCGCCCATCACTGCCGTCGCCGCCGCTGCCGCCGCCGTCAAGACGCCCAGCGGATTTACCAAGGGTTCCAATCCCCTGTGGGACTTGGACGATTCTATGGACGAGGGGTCGCAGTGAGCCGCAGTGGCTCTTTGCACCTAGTGTACCCGGTCGTTGGGACGTGGGGACGAGGGCACGCAGTAAGCCTTATTGACTGAGCGGCTGCGGTGGGACCTGGCTTGGCACGGCGTCCTGAATATGTGCTCATGGTGTACCGGGACGAGGGACCGGAACAGGGGGACGAGGGGTCGCAGTAAGCCGCAGTGACTGTGAATGCGACATGGGGTATGCTGATATGATGTGATAGACGACGGGAACGCATGATAAGAGGGGGGAGTGCGCCACAGTGAACTGGCTGCCGTCGGGAAGTCACATACATGGATGTGAATGATGTGACGGACGATATGCATGATAATGGAGGGAGAGGGAAAGGAATGTAGGGGTGGAGGAAGGGGGGAGGGGGGGAAGGGGGAGGAGGGGGGGGGCACGCACCAACGTCGCTCGGCGTTTGGCAGCGCGCATTATACATGCACTGTGTATACGGTAAAGCTGACTCTGGACGGCCACAGCAATAGCCTGGCACACTGAAGATTTATCTTTTGTGGTCTTGAAGTCCTTTTAACGATTTATCTATGCGAGACGAGCACAAAAGACGCGCCCGCGCCGGCGCCCTGACGCGTGCGGTGGCTCCTCGCCGGAAGGTGTAAGCGACGGGGGACGGGGCCGGTGGGCGCGTCGTCATCACACTGATGACGCGAGCAACAGGAAGCACCCCACCGATGCACACTGGCCGCTGGCATCGAAACAGTGCCTGAGCTGCATATTGTAGGGGGGGGCTGTTCTAATACAGGGGGGTCGATCCCCGAAATATGGGGTTAATCCAATTCCAAATCCCACAAAATAGAGCTACTACGACTTCCGGAAACAACGACATCGGATATGCTGGGCAGAGGCCCTGCGCCGCCGCCGCCGCCGCTTCCGCCACTTCCGCCGGCGCGGTGCGAAACACCTAAGGAAGGCGGAGATCTGGGAGAACTGATGTGGGAGATGTGGGTTAAGGACGGCACGGACACCTCGTCCACCCCCACCTCCACCTCCACGCCCTCTACCCCCACCTCCCCCCCACCCACCTCCTCCTTCCCCACCGCCTCCCCCCCCACCTCCTCGTCCTCTCCCCTCGCCTCCTCCCCCACCTCCTGCTCCTCCCCCCCCGCCTCCTCCACCCCCTCCTCCCCTCCCATCTTCGCCTCCTCCCAACTCGCCTCCTCCTCCTGCCCCCCCGCCTCCTTCCCCCCCGCCTCCACCTCCACGCCCTCTACCCCGAAGGGGCCCGGGGCCCGAGCCCCGCCCGATCTCACCGCCACCGCCTCCACCCAAACCCCGCCCGCCACCCCAACCCACACTTTCGCCGCCGCCACCGCCGACACCGCCGCTGCCGCCGCTGGCCCGCCCGCCCTCACCGCCGCCGCCTCCACCCAAACCCCCGCCACCCCTGCTCTCTCCGTCGGCGGCAGCGGCGGCGGCAGCGGCGGGCAGGTAAAGGTGAGGCGACACCGGCGATGGTCCCTGGCAGGGCCCCTTCACTCGTCTCGGACCCGTTTCAGGGGCAGGGCGAAGACCTACTAGTGCCTCCTCATACACGCGGAAGCGTCTCTCTCTCTCCTCCTTACGAAAGTGTCTGGCTCTCACTCGTTTCCCGTTGCATGTTGCCATGCCCCCCGTGAATAAGCGATTCCGCGCTCGCGAGTGTAGGGCCGTGGTGCCTGGGATCGATCACGTCCAGAGTGACAAGATATGATCTGGTCATACTGTCCGGTTGACCGACAAGATGACAAGATGACAGGATCGATATGGAGGATGACCGTAAAATCCTGTTTAGGATTTAGAGGACAGCTCCAAACCCTGTGCAGATATGAAATCTGAAAAGGCTGACCGGCATCAGATAAAATACTCCACGAGTCTAATGGTGAAGAGTCCGTGCCATGCTCATGCGGTCGGAGTTTCGAATCCTGCCGGTGACTCTTTATGAACTCTTTTGGAACATTGTTGTTATTTTTTGTTTGGTTTTCTCTTTGGTTGATCGGCGCCGAGAGTCGGAGACGGCCTTCTGCGACAGCGCCGGCCCCGCGCCGCCGTGCGCTTCTCATATGACACGTTGTCGTGTTTCAGGGCTCGTCACGCACGCTCGAGCCCTGCACTTGGTGACTCTCTTAGACAAGAGGCTAGCTGGGTGGAGTGTTTGTCCCACAGTGCCCCAAAATCCTGTCAGCATGACCCGCAGGATGACCTCAAACCGACAGGATGACCGATTGATGACAGGATTCACGGTCATCCTGGAGATCGATCCTCCATATCTTGTCACTCTGATCACGTCCAGCCCCCATTGTGTGAAGCCTGGTGCCTCCTTTATGTACATAGCGTATTGGCACTCACTCACTCGTTGCCCGTTGCATGTTGCATGTGCATGATCCCTGCAAACTAGTTGAGCGTGCGCGCTGGCGAGTGTCGGGCCCTGTCTCCCGGGATCACTGGTGTCCAGCGCCCGCGGCGCGCCCGGCGCCAGCACCGCCAACACCGCCATCGACGACAACCACGGCGGCAACAGCGGTGGCGGACGAGGACCAGCACCTTTTGAGCAGACAGTCGTCGACGGCGACGGCGGCGGCGGCGGCGACGACGGCAGTGGCGGCGGTGGCGGCAGTGACGGCGGCGACGGCAGTGGCGGCGGCGGCGGCAGCGGCGACGCCGGCGGCGGCGGCGGGAAGGTGGTAGTGGCAGCTGCTAATGCTGCCGGGAGCGTCTGGAAAGCACGCGTGGGGGACAACTTTATCTTCATCCTCCACCTGCTCCACCTCCTCGGCCTCCTCGGAGTCGTTCTCCTCGTGGTCGCCATCGACCTAACGCTCCGCTTCTTTTGGCGTTGCGCGGACGACGCTGTCTGGCAGGGAGGACACTAAGATGGGTACTCTACCCTCGATCACTCGACGAAGCGAGTCCGCGCGTCTGTATAGCACCCAAAGAGGAGAGAGACGCGTCCGCGTGCCTGCAAAAACAGGCACCTCCAGGCTTTCGCCCTGAACCGCAACAATCTATAGATCACTCACTCTGAGGTAAGTCGTGCAGCTGCGATATCGGTTCCAGCGCTTGTTCTCAATGATCCTCTGAGGATTCACCCTGAAGGTAGTTTGTGCTCCGATCTTGGTTTCAGTGGTTGTTCTCAATGACCCTGCAGCTGGGTCGGTCCTGGGGTCGTGGTGGCGGGACCTGCCCTCGTCGCCGCTGCTCGGGTACGGCCTGCCATATGTTGTCATCGCGTCATCACGTCATCACGTCATCAGACAGAGAAAGGGAAAGAGAGAAAGAGAAAGAGACGCGTCAGCGTGTATGATATTCTTGAAACAGGGTAATGAGCAACTATAGTCGTAATTGCCAAGCCCTACGCACGGACGGTTTATGGCGGAGCTGCCCGCGGTGTTCGCGGCGGAGGTGCTGCCGCGCCTGGACCCCACGGCAGGGGCTCACACTCGTCCAAGTTTCAGCTCGACCTCAAGCCGTTTCTGACACAAAAAACATCCAGAACACCCCTTAATGCCCCCTAGCAACCCTTAACACCTCCTGAACGCCCCACAAACAGCCCTTAAATGCACCACCTGTCCCACAGAAAGCATTTAAGATGAGCCGAGAAGTGGACGATTTAAGATGAGCCGAGAAGTGGACGAGTGTAAGCCCCTGCTCCACGGACCGCGCGCTGCTGGCGCGGGCGGGGCGCGGGTGCTGGGCCGCCGTGGCGGGCTCCCCCGACCTGAGGCGCGCGGCAGGGGCTTACACTCGTCCACCTGTCGGCTCAACGTAAGCGCTTTGCATTGGATAGGGAGTGCATTTAGGTGTTGTGTAGGGGGTGTTTAGGAGGTTTTAGGGGGTATTAGGGGGTGTTTGGGGTGTTTGGGGTGAATTTTGCCGCAGAAACGGCTCAGCTTGAGCTGAAATGCGGACGGGTGTAAGCCCCTGCTGCGCGGGCGCCAACGGCTCCGAGCCGCTCTGCGTCAGCACGTTCGTCACATCTGTGGCGCTCCTGAAGTGGGCGCGCGAGAGCGGGTGCCCGTGGTCTGAGCAGACGTGCGCGGCCGCCGCCTGGGAGGGTATGGTTGCACATGGCATAAGGCCGACCCGACTTGATGTTTCGATCCCAGCAACATCATGACTTCCCCGCGTGCGGGGCGCGGGGCGAGTCAGATCAGCGGGTGTGTCTCAATGATATGAGCAAATGACCCCTAAACATAAACCATACGCCCTAAATGACCGTACACCCAAGTCGTATGCACAAAACGTACCCAAAAACCGATTTGACTCGGACGAAAACGCCCAGAATCGGTGCGCGGGGTTCCTAGGATCGAAACTTCCAGTATGGTTGGCCTGAGCCATCGTATGTGTGTGATAGAGTCTAAATACCATGTATACTGTTCGGTAATCTGAGCTGGTGCCACTGATGTACTGTGCTCCGTACAACACGGTCGGTTGGACGCGCTGCGGTGGGCGCGGTCGCGCGGGTGCCCGTGGAACGAGTGGACGTGCTACGTGGCAGGGCGCTGCAGGTTAATCAATGGAACCCGCGTTGAAAGCGCCTGGATCTAAGCCCTTGAAACCAGAACATGATAACAATGCTTTCAATTTGTGATTTCAATCTGCACTTGCGCCGCTACAACATGGCCGCCAAGGGCGGGCACCTGGCATGGGCTTACACTCGTTCACTTATCAGCTCAACCTGAGCCGTATTTGGTCAATGAACCACTGAACCTATTCGGCGTGTCCTTCAAAAGTTGCTAACGTTGAGCTGAACAGTGCACGAGTGTGAGCCTCTGGCACCTGGACGTGCTGCGATGGGCGGTGGAGCACGGCTGCCCCTGGCAGGGCAGTGCAGGTTGAATGAAGCCATGTTGCTTCCAGCGCTTTTTCTAGTGGTTTTTCTGTTGGGGAGTAAATTCTAGTAAGCTGGAGTTTGGTGATTTGGCTAACAGTCTACTGCATTTTGGTCAAACTCACCAAGCGTGTACGTACAACAGGTGGTACGAGATACAACAGGTATTACGCTTTACAGACTAGGCACTGGTAAGCGTATGATGAACCGCTTTCCAAATGTGGCTTTCAATGTGTCAAAATGCGTCCCTACACTGTGGAAGTCCGCGGTGTTGACCGGGGCCGCCGTGGCGGGCGGGCACTACGAGACGCTGCGGTGGGCGCGGGAGCACGGCTGCCCGTGGCGGGGCTAGGCAGATGCTGATGATATTGCTTCACGCGATGCGTTATGAATACACGCTTCTTGGATTGTACTGCATCCTATAACGTGGTGAACAATATCTGCCAGGCTCATTTCCCGCCACATCATCAACCCCCGACTCGCATATTTTGAGCATTTTTTTCATGAGCTGACTGGCATTCTATGAATCTAGGGCAGGCCTGATAGATAAGCTCGCCACGTAATGTGATTCCATTCTACACAAATGGGGCTCGCCACGTCACATGATTCCAGTTTACTTAAACCCAGTCTCCGGCCCCCCGGGGGGCCTAGAGCAGCCCCTGTGATTGGTCCACGTGGCGGATCGGAGAGCTGTGATAGGCTAGAACTTCTTGACCAAATCTCATCAAATCTGGCCAAATCTGAAACGAAACGGTTATCGTCCCTGATTCGTCGATGAAAAGACCATCATCATCTCACGGTCCCTGATTGGTCGATGGGCTGAATTCGGGGGGGGGCAGGGGGTAGTGATAGCGGAGACTGGGTTTAAGAAACGAGGGTCTACAATGTGGAGAATAATGTGGCAGGCAGTATCTGTCAGGCCCTATATGAACTGAGGAGCACCATCTGGGCGGCCGTACCCCACGGGCGGCGGCGACGCGGGTGACCGCCTCGTCGGATCTGGGTAGGCCAGTGCAGGTAGTCCCCAGATCGAACCTCGGATGACCGTGCATAGTATGTCTGAAGCAGTCCGCGAAGCTAAAATATGATGGACCGCTTTCAAACTTTGCTTTCAATTTCAAGTTGCGCCGCTAAAGCTGGGGTACCATGACCAGTTCAACGACGACGGCTTTGGCAGCGACTTCGAATGACTGCGCTGCTAGCAGGGCGGTGCAGGTTGACCCCCAGCTGACGCTCTTGTGTTCAGTGCTTGAAGCCACTACATGATGGAACCGCTGTTATACTTTGCCTTCAATAGGCCGATTTCGGTATATCGCCTGTGTGAAATGCCCATACAGAGTTGCGGGCAAAGCGTCAGCGCTCGGCGCGGGAAGCGATATACCGAAATCGGCCTATTGCAACTTGCGCCGCTACATACTGGGCGACGGATCTCCCCACGCTTGCCGCGACGAATCCTCATAAATACGGCCAAGCAATACACAGAGAGAGGCAGAGAGAGCGAGAGACGAGGGAGAGACGGAGAGAGACTGAGAGAGACTGAGCGAGAGAAAGAGAGAGACATAATAACGCGAGAGAGAGGGAGAATTCGACGCCTCCGCGTGTATAAGCGGTGCCCCGCCGGTACAATCATAAGGGATGACCCGGAGAACGCTCTTTGCACCACACGGCGGCATCAGAACATGACATTAAGCACTACGTAGCCTGTATAGCTTGTCCGCGCCTGTTAGCATGTATATAACGTTCGCGCCTGTATGGCATGTATATAATGTTCGCGTATGAATAGTGTGTTCGCGCCTGTATAGCTGCTCTTTAATTGAACGCAATTGACCATGTCATCATCTGTCAAGATTCGAATAAAGAATGCGGTGCTGAGACACTCTCAACACAACACCCCCGCATGACCGAATGCGTTACGTGTTACGCGTAACATGATATGTTATGCGTGTTACGCCGTAACACATAACACTTTCGAAGTGTTACGTGGATCACTGGTAAATACCCGCTAGCTTTCATCCTATTTTCACCCACACCTTTTGTTGAATGCTGTGTGTTCACTGCCGCGCGTCGCCTGCGTCGTACAGCGTGCCGCCCCCCCGCGGTGTAGCCGCGCCAGATAAAACTAACAGCAACGTCTGAGCGGTTCGTAATATTGTAACTTCAAGCGCTGTAACCGTAGGCGCTTTAATCATCGGTTTTGATACTGTCAACCCGCACCGCCACATCTGACCCTATATCCGCATGAATACGACCCTACATCTGTACGAATCTGACCCTATATCTGTATACACCTGACCCTGTATCCGTATGCATGATGGGTCAACCTACAGTCAACGTGCACCGCCTACCGCGGACGCTGAGCGCGTGGCGCAAGACAGTGACCAGCGCGTGGCGGGGGCGAGTTGAGACCCCCCATCGGATATGCGCCGACTGGCCGACGATGTGCCGAGATTCTTGGAAAAGATATTTTGACGCCTCTCCTCAGCCTCTCGTCCACACCGCAACGCGCGCACGGTCTACCCACCGTACCAGGCATGGCGACCCGGGCGGGCGCCCGGCGCCTCCTCGGCACCCTGCTCAACACGGCGGGACCGCGGGTGCGTCGACTGCGACCCACGACCCGCCCCGACTCTCTGTAACAAACTCCCACAGCGGTGCGCCTGCTGTGTGAAATTAGAACTCAGATTTCTCTCAACTGAAACCCCCGCCCTGTGCGCCACAGGTCCGCGCCGTGCGGGGTGCCGCCGCGGAGGTATGCGCATCCCGATGCGCCGCGGGCGCCAGCTGGTACTCCACCGGGTACGCCTCGCAACCCCATCCCTTCCCCACCACACACCCTTTCCAACCCCCAACCCTGCTACGAGGTTGCAACTCTCACTATAAATGGTCTTCGACGTCAGTAAGCTCATCCCGAACCGTCGTTTTTTGCACGGAGCGCGAGTTGCCAGCCCCGCGCCCGTCTCGCACCCAAGCCTGACGAGTTGACCCAACACCACCATCATCGTTTTATCTCGACCTTCCCGGGGGCCCCTGTGTAGTAAGATAGCCCGACGTGACGGCTGGCCGAATCTACACCGCTTTCGTCCTCGTGGGAGCAAGGATCTATGGTCGCACACGGTCTGACGGTACACGACTGGTAGTTCGTTGCGACCAGTCCATCGCGTCGCAGCGCAGCTACCCTCGTGGCTGTCTCTGCGACACGCCGGTACAATCTATCCCCCCGTTTGGGACCCTTGAGTGGGTATGTAAACAAAAGTCGCTCGTAACCTCTCCTTATTCCCCCCTCCGCTGCCCATGCCCCGGCCCAACGACCCAACGACTGCGCCGGCGCACACCCACTCCACTCCCACGCGCTGACACTCGAAACCATGTTGTACGGCCGCGCATTCTGCAGGCGCGCCGCCGACCTCACAGCTGCGCGCCACTGGAATCCCCACAGCCCTCGCGGGTTCCGAACATCCATCCTCTCCTCCGCCACCTCTACAATCGCCGTGCCGGAGATGGGCAGGGGCTTACTCTCGTCCACTTTTCAGCTCAGCGTAAGCACTTTTGGTGGGCTACACGCGTCCACTTTTTGGTTCGACGTGAGCACCTTCAGTGGGCTATGTCGGGAGGTGTAATTGGAACAAGCGTCTCCGGCAAAGCTGAGAAGTGTACGCTTGCTGTGGCTTCAATGACCAAACAAGGCACAGTTTGAGGTGAGAAGTGGACTAGTGCAAGCCCCTGGAGATGGGGGACTCAATCACCGAAGGATCAATCGCCGCCGTTCTCAAGGTAGGGGCTTACACTCGTCCACTTCTCAGCTCAGCGTAAGCACCTTTTGTGGGCTGCACACCTTCGCTTTTCACTTTGTCGTGACCACTTTGTATGGGCTACGAGTAGACCTATGTTTTGTGTTTTAAGTCACGAAAAACAGCTCAGTTTGAGCTGGGAACATGGACGCGTGCTGTGGTGTTCTGTGACCGGAAGCATCTGAGGCTGAGGTGAGAAGCGGACGAGTGTCAGCCCCTGGCTCACGGCGGCGGGCGACACCGTCGCGGTGGATGAGGTGATCGCGCAGATCGAGACGGATAAGGTGACACCCCTGTGACACCCCTGTTACACCCCTCTGACACCCCTCTGACACCCCTGTTACACCCTCATGACACCCCTATGACACCCCTATGACACCCCTACAGGTGACTATCGACGTGCGCGCGCCCTCCGCGGGAGTCATTGGTAAGCTCCTCGTCAAGGTAGGGCAGTGCAGGTTGCGGACTTGCGGTTGACCCTTGAGTCCGGTTCAAAGCCTTGTCGAAAGCGCCTGGGTTTCATCACCTGAGGCCATGATATGATGAACTGCTTTCAACTCTTGCTTTCAAATTCAACGTACGCCGCTGCGTGAAGGAAGGGGATTCCGTGGTCGTGGGGCAAGAGGTGGCGACCTTGGAGGAGGGCGGCGCCGGCGCCGTCGCCGCTGCTCCCGCCGCTGCGGCTGCTCAGGCTGCAGCGCCCGCCGCCCCCGCCGCCGCTGCCGCCGCCGCTGCGCCCATTACCATCGAGGTAGGGCGGTGCAGCTTGAACCTCCCAAACCCGTGTTGCAATGTAAGCGCCTGGAACTGAGCGCTTGAAACTGAAATAAGATGAACCGCTTTCAAATGTTGCTTTCAAATTCAACTTGCGCCGCTCCATCGAGGTGCCCTCCATGGGTGACTCCATCACGGAAGCAGGTTTCTTTTCATTTGTTTTTTAACCTTCATCGAGCCTCAAGGCGCTTCACATGCTGAACTTAACCAACCCACACCGCCCTTTCAGGCGGTCAGACCCTCAAGAGTGGCAAGGGTTAAAGCCGTATCGAGGGGCAGAAGGGCCTGGCAGATAATGCTCACGTAGGATGCCACTTCACTCAACTGATCAGGATTCGAAATGCGTTGGAAGACGCGGCACGCAATATCTGCCGGGCCCTGGATGGAGGGCGCCATTGCGGCGCTCCTAAAGCAGCCCGGTGAGAGTGCGGCAGGGGCTTATACTCGTTTACTTTTCAGCTCAATGTCAGCCCTTTCTGTGGGAAAGAGGGTGCGTTTAGGGGTTGTTCAGGGGGTGTTCAGAAGATGTTAAAGGGTATTAGGGGATGTTTAGGGTGTATTTTGTGTCGGAAACGGCTCAGTTGAGCTGAAACGTGGTCGATTATAAGCCCCTGGCGCGCGGCGCAGGACGAGACCATCGCACAGATTGAGACCGACAAGGTAGGGCACTTGGCAGCTATCTAGCGTAGGGGGATTCCAGCATTTATTATGGTGGGCAGAAATTGGTGCATACGGGGGTTTTGGCGTTTATTCGTCATCTAGATATCTGCAGCCACGTCATCGAACGTCGTTCTGGCTGAGGAGGAAGAGGGCATGGCGGCAGAGGAGGAGAAGGGGGAGGAGGGGAAGGGGCAGCCTATGACGTGCTTCAGTGACCGCCACTTCATCGACACGCGTTGCGAACCCACGTGCTCTGAGTTCAGCAGCATCCTGTGACGTGGTTCGTAGCGTTTGCCAGGCCCGTTGACTAGGTGACCATTGACGTGCGTGCGCCCGTCGCTGGTGTCGTGGAGGCATTCACCGTCAAGGAGGGAGACACGGTGACCGTGGGTCAGGCAATTGTAAGCTTCCTTCCGGGGGCGGCAGAACCCAAAGCTGCTGTGGCTGCGCCCGCTGCCACCGCCCCCGCTCCCGCTCCCGCCGCTCCCGCCGCTCCCGCCGCCGCCGCTGCTCCTGCCGCCGCCGCCGCCGCTCCTAAGCCCGCTGCTGCCGCACCCAAGCCCGCCGCTGCCGTCGCCGCCCCCGCCGCCGCCGCAGCCGGGGACCGCAGCGAGTCGCGCGTGAAAATGACGCGGCTGCGGCTGCGCGTTGCGGAGCGGCTGAAGTCGGCTCAAAACACCTACGCGATGCTGACCACCTTCAACGAGATCGACATGTCCAACCTCATGGCAGGCTGGTGCAGGTTCACCCTCACAAAGCCCATTACTGAAAATAATGCCCCCGTCGCCGATCGAAACGAGATTGTCGATTTTTGGTATGGGCTAAATGGGGGGTGGGTCCGGAATCCAATCCGCCCCACACCTGCAATTTGCCCATACCAAAAATCGACGATCTGGATGTTTCCAAATGACTATTCGACGGGGGCCCGCTGCCACTAGAAAGCGCCTATGGTTTCATCGCTTGAACAACACAACATGATGAAAAGCTTTCAAACATTGGTTTCAATCGTAACTTGCGCCGCTACATCATGGCGCTGCGCACCGAGTACAAGGACGCGTTCACCGAAAAGCACGGTGTGAAGCTCGGGTGGGGACACACATTTGTGTGCTTTCATTTCATTTTCAAATTACAAGGCAATGTAAGTAAACGTCTGCACGTCTTAAACTCAGTGCCGGCGTTACCGGTACCGCTGTCCTCCTCGAAATCCAGGGTCCATTTACTCAAGGATCACGACCCGGTCGGAGTTTCGGCGAGTCGGTCGGTGCGATTCGAGCGGGATTCAATACCATACTTTCGATACCAGACCCGACACTGGGTTGAATACGTCCCCACTTTGAGTACCCGCATCCCTTGCCAAACTAGTAAATGTTGCCCGCCATGTCATCGAGCTCATTATGAACTCTCGTTTATTGAGTCAGACGGCATCAAGTGACGTATATCTACCAGGCCCTAAGCTGGGGTTCATGTCGTGCTTCATCAAGGCGGCGGCGAAGGCGCTGCGGGACGAGCCGGCGGTCAACGCCATCATCGACGGCGACGAGATCGTCTACCGCAACTACTTCGACATCTCCATCGCCGTCAGCGCCCCCAAGGCAGGGGGGTCATTCAGAAACAATGACTCGACCGAACTTCCTGCTCGCTAGTGCCTGGTCTGCACTCCTTACTAGATCTAGAACTTCGTATCAGATGTAGTACGGTTGGAATTTGGTGTTTTGGCCAAAAGTCACATGGGTTTTGGTGATTTGGTCAAAAGTCAGACGGTACTACAAGTACTACAAATTAAGACAGAACGGACCAGGCAATAGGGAACGTATTAATGCTCATATGATGGTTAGTTGGCACAAGAACCCGACCGATCGGGCAGATTGTGGGGGCGCGGGGAAATGCTCATATGATTGTCTGGGCTTCTGAAGAAGTACTCCACCACGAACCGAGTCCGCGATCTCGATTCGAATGCTTGTTCTCGATGACCCTCCTGTGTAAGAGTGTTGGCACGTGATAAGTTTACGGGAGTCGAAAGCGTTATTGGGTCAATAGACCCTGCTTGTTCTGAATGACCCTCCTGTAAGGGCCTGGTGGTGCCTGTGCTGAGGAACGCGGACACGATGTCGTTCGCCGGAGTGGAGGGGGCCATCGCCTCATACGGCAGGGAGCAGGATTCCAACCACACGTGCAACTTTCATTACATGTTTATAACGTTCATTGAGCACCAAGGTGCACAACTCCTGTTTGCTCATGGTGTGTTGACGTTCCGGTGCATCCGCACACATTTGCCGCCTCTTCGGTCCCTGGCTTGGCCACTCGTTCCTTGACTGCTTGCTCACAGTGTGGTGTACCAGTGCACCCGTACACGCTCGCCGCATCCTCGTCTGTCAGGGAATGAGCGGCCCGGCCCTCACAGTGACAAAATGTGACATGGTCATCCTGTCCGCAGGATGACAAGATGACAGTATCGATATGGAACCGACCTTAAGATGACAGTATCGATATGACGATGACAGTATCGATATGGAATATGACCTTAAGATGTCGCTATCAATATTGAAGATCACAGCATCGACATGGAAGAATGTGGGATATCTTGACACTCTGGGAACGAGCGGGCGGGCCCTGGCACACGGCAAGAAGGCGCGGGACGGGCAGCTGAGCATCGACGAGATGAGCGGCGGCACCTTCACCATCTCCAACGGCGGGGTTGCTCACTGCCTTCCTGGGATGGGGTTTCCAAGTTCGGACGGATTCTATGGAGGGTCGGATTCGGGTGCAGCTTGGCAAAACTGGATTCCGGATTCCGGATTCGGACGAATTTGGGAAAGCAGCTGCTTTCTCAGACTGCTCCCGTACACACTCGCCCCATCGTCCTCCCAGGTCTAACCTTCGTTCCCTGTGCCGCTCAACTGCCCGTCGTTTTGTCCCAACACCACTAGCTGACATCCCATTCAACACCTCGAAGACGCTCTAGATCAGCTGAAAAGGGAAAGAGTGGCCGGGCCAGATATCCCACGACGATTTGTCAAATGAAGGCCGCGAAGGTTATCAAATTAAACTCAGTGTACAACGTATTAGTCCGTGTTTCAGCTGGATGGGGAACCACTGGTGCACGGCCCTGTTGATCGGCGGCGTGTTTGGGTCCCTCAACGGCAGGGACGCACACTCCTCCACTTTTCAGCTCAACCTGAGCCGTGTTTGGTCACTGAAGCCACATCAAGCGTCCACTTCTCAGCTTAACTCCAGACGCTTTTGCCAATGACACCTCGTAACATAGCCCGCACAAAGTGCTCACGTAAGGCCGGAACGTGGACGCTTGTAGCCCACAAAAAATGCTTTTACGTTGAGCCTTTAACGCGGAGTTGTGTTGCGCCCCTAGGTGACGGCACCCCCATCATCAACCCGCCGCAGTCCGCCATCCTCGGCATGCACTCCATTGTCAAGCGGGCCGTGGTGGTGGACGGCCAGATCGTCATCCGCCCCATGATGAACGTGGTAGGGCTTGTATCTACACAGATCGGCTGGGGGGGTCAAACGGGGATTTGGACATTTCTTGAGTAATAGACGGTCGCCCATATCAGGGTGTTTTTCGTATGGCGCAAGGTCAGGAATCGTCACCGCACCCCGTTTGACCCCCCGAGCCGATCTGCGTAGTTCTACGACCGGTCCGAGGGCGATCTGTTGACCAACCAAGTGAGGCTGTGCCCCATCATTTCAAATACATAATTTGTAAAATGTGTCAGAAGGTGATGAATTGTATTCGAATCCTTCGTACAAGTAGCTTCACTTATTATGTCATACCGACCACGTTCACTTTTAAACAGATTTCATCGAGCCCCAAGGCATTCTCACAATGAGCATGAGCCAACTCCTTCCGCCATTTCAAGCGGCAAGACTCTAGGTCTGTCAGGGTTCAGGCCTATCAAGGGGTACTCATCTAAGGCTTGGCAGAGTTGTTCGCCATTTCATCCAGCGCATTCTGAACCCTCGTGTATCAGTTGAACGGCATCCTTTTACGCGGCGAGCAATGCCTGCCAGGCCCTAAACCGTGGCTCTGACGTACGATCACAGGCTGGTGGACGGGCGCGAGGCGGTCACCTTCCTGCGGAGCATCAAGTCGTCCGTGGAGGTAAGATCAGGGGCTTACACTCGTCCACTTTTCAGCTCAACATGAGCCGTTTCCGACACAAAACACACCTTAGACACCCCCTGATACCCCATGATACCCCCTTAAAACCCCAAAACACCCCTTGGAACCCCCTCAAAGCGCCCCCTATCCCACCGTAAGCGCCTGCGTTGACCCGAAAAGTGGACGAGTGTAAGCCCCTGGGTAGGACCCGGTATATGTTGCCCGACGTACGATCCAGCGCACATCGTTCCCTTGTCTCTTGAGTCAAATGACATCCTCTGACGTGGTGAGCATCAAGTGGTTCCGTGGAGGTACACCGACCTGGTGCCTGGCAGATATTGCCCGCCACGTCATCCGAGACCCGACGCATATTCAACCCTCATCTTTTGAGTTGTAACGGCGTGGCGAGAGTTTTCTGCTGGGCCCTCAGTGGAGGACCCGAGACGGCTGCTGCTTGACCTGTGAAGGGTTGCAGGTGTCACGTGACTACGCAGATCAGCAGGGGGGGGCTGATCGAAATTTGAGACTTTCTTCAGCTGTATGTAGACTGTCGATCCAGGAATGTACTTGAATTTATATTGTTGCAAGCGCGACATGCTGTTCCACTGAAATGATGGTGTTGGCTCCCCAAGGAATGGCGTAACAGCCCAAAGACTGGTTAGAATACAGGCGTCGGGACTGTGCGAGGCGTGAACGTGATCATGCGCATGCGCGTGAGCGTGAGCAAACGTCTTACTAAATGAAGCAAACAAATACACTACAAACGGTGCACTACATTGATAATCTGTCAATACGAGAGTAGAATACCCCTCTCAAAAAGATTAATTTTACAGTTTCCCTCTCAAGGCGACTCACAATCTTAACCTCTCGCGGGCGCCGCGTCCCTCACGCGCGTCGCTCCCTCCCGCTTCCACTGGCCGCCTCGCCACCTGTCACGCCCCCACTGGCAACCCCCCGCCGCTCCCTCCGACACCCCTCCGCAACACGGTCGCCAACCTCCGCGTCACGCCGAGCGTTGGCGCCCCGCGGACCTCAGCGACCTGCCCCCAGGACTTGTTTTAGTTGCGTCTACGCGGCACGATACCTTCTACCTTAAGAAATTGTGGGGTAAATCACACTGATTTACATGGACGGAGTCCGGTGAACGGAGTTTGGGAGCACATTTCGGATGTTGGAAGGAGTTGGGCGGGCGGTGGTTGGAGGGAAATTGGATGAAGGTTGACAAAAGTGTTTTCGGACCGAGTGCTTTTGGAGCGGTGTTTTTATGATGCAAGAGGTTGGACGGTGTTGTTTTAAGGGGAGGTTAGGAGCACTTCAAACGGAGGTCGGAACAATGTTGGAAGGAGGTTGGGCGGTGTTTGGAGAAAAATTGGACGACATGTGGAAAAGGGTTTTATTGCACACTACAGGTTTTCTGGGACGGTTTTTTGGGGACGTACGTCGTTGGACTGGCTTGTTTGGGGGAGGTCGGACGGAGTCCGGTGAACGGAGGTTGGGAGCACATTGCGGAGGTTGAACGGATGTTGGAAGGAGCTGGGCGGTGGTTGGAGGGAAATTGGACGCCAGTTGCGTGTAGCAGGGACAAGCTGCTTACAGTTGAGCTGGGAAAAACGCTCACGTGGCTGACGGGCACACCGGGCGTCTCTCTTGGGGGGAACGTCCAAGACGAGAGGTGTCGTGTTTGGAGACGTGACCGCACCGACGTGGTGATACCGGGCCTCACCTCATCGCCCGCTGGGCAGCCGGCAACGCGACGCATACCGCGCCGCGCCCGGGTCCCAGGGCCTCACACCAGTGAGGGAGGAAAGCAGCTGGCGAAGCACCAGTTCCCCGCCGTGCCGCTGCTTAGGGACACACTGCCAGCCACGTCAGCGTCAGCGTCAGCGTCAGGCAGAACGCCGTGATAGGATAGGGAGGAGGACGGGGCGAGTGTGCTCAGGTACACGGTAAGCCAGCACGAGCAGTCCAGACGCGGACGCCGTGTACTGCCCTGCCTTGACTCGTTTCGAGCCCTAGTGTGTCGAGCAGGCCCTTGTGCCGCGCTACCCTTGTGCCAGTGCGTTTTGTGTACCCCATGACTACTAAATTCGCCGAACTCTTCACATAACGCGCGCCCTGCGCGTAAAATCGCGCCGTGCGGGACAACGCACGCCCCAACGTGTACCTCGCGCATCACAGAGCTAAGGGGTGCGCATCGCCGCATGCCCGCACTTCGTGCGCGGAGGAACACAGTCTCCAAAACTACTCCAAAAGTAACGTTTCCTCCCGACTCGCGCGCCCGGCGTCCGCGCCGTGCTGCTGTCGCAACAACACACGCGCTGGATATGGCTCTGCTACAACAACGTGAGCTAGTCGTCGAGTCAATTTTGAAGCTTCGTGCTGTTCGAGTGTCCGCCATCACGACCTCAACCATGTTTTCCTTCTTCCAGTCACCCTCGCGCGCCCGAGCCCCGTCAACCACCATGCACCCAACAACCAACACCAGCGCCAGCCCACCGTCAGATGGCCAGCGCCGCAGGAGAGCAAGCGCAGTGGCGACAGCGCACTTACACGCGCGGTCTGGTCAGTGACACCATGCCCTGGGTACATGCCCGAGCCCCCGGCCGCTTGTCGTTCCCGTAACTGCTGTCGCGTCGCAGCGTGGCGCCGCCGCGCACTTCGGACATTTCGGGGGTGAGACTAGCAGCAAATGGTCGGCTCAGCAGTTCTATCTTGCGCTGACAAAACGTGCACCCATTCATTCCATTGCGGAAGATGGAACTAATGGAAGGAGGTGGGCGGTGGTTGAAGTCAAATTGACTGCTGTTGCCGAAAGCTTTTTTGGACCCAGGTCTTGAACCATGGTTTTTTTGACGGAAGATGTCGGACGCGTTGCTTGTGGAGTGGGTTGGTCAGATAGATCCGTCCCAAAAATCCACGTCCCAATAGTCCGGTCCCCAAAACCTCCATTCATCAACCGTTCACTTTGGAAAGTAACATCACGTCCATCGAACCAGCTCCCGACCTCCGTCAAACCTTTGTCCAGCCTCCAACCATCAGGCTCAATCAAATCAAGTCTGTCCCAAACAACCGTCATAAAAAAACCGTCCCCAAAATCCCGGTTCCGATAATCGCTTCCCAAAAACCCCCATCCAACAACCGTTCACTTTGGAATGCAACACCCGCCCACTCTCGCGTCCGTCGAACATCCTTTCGACCTCCGTCATACCTCTATCCAGCCTCCGCCCACCAGGCTCAACCAGCTCCGTCCAAATCAACCCGTCACAAAAAACCCGTCCCCAAATCTCGTCCCGGAAAACCCCCATCCAACAACCGACCAATTTGGAATGCAACAT
>Ga0307489_10000990_pt1 | contig 18259 bp, 28 predicted proteins | sample SB12metaG_FD_202247 | JGI IMG/M metagenome (GOLD analysis project Ga0307489, IMG submission 202247) | Sea-ice brine microbial communities from Beaufort Sea near Barrow, Alaska, United States - SB 1.2 | ecosystem: Environmental > Aquatic > Marine > Coastal | place: USA: Alaska | collected...
AGCAGAAGATCGCCGAGCGCGACGTGTACCTCACAGCGCTCTTCGCTGAGGCGGGGCCTGTTGTATACACTCGTTTCTTATTCAGCTCAACTTGAGCCATCACAGCTGTGGTTCTGTCCCTTTTCCCTGAGGTCGAGCCTGTACACTCGTTTCTTATTCCGCTCAACTTGAGCCATCACAGCTGTGGTTTTGTCACTCGAACCACGCAAGTCGTCAGGACTAACACCTCGAAGGTGCTCGAGGTGAGAGCTACCACGTACACTAAGAGTATGACAACACCTTGAAGGTGTTTAAGTTGAGCCTGCACAGTGAATCGTGTCAGACCCTGTATTGAGGAGGACGGAAGAGTGGAGGAGGCGGAGGAGGCGGCGGCGGCGGCGATGGGGATGCCCGTGTGCGAGGTGACGGTCTATGAGGAGACGGTGAGCATTGTGGCTGGGAAGGACGGCATCACGACGTTCATGTTGATGGGCGCGACGGGTGATGTCACAAATGGGACGGGTGGGGTAGACTTGCTAGAAGCGCACCCGCTGCTGCCGACACCGCCCAGCCAGTGGAAGTTGGTCAAGCGGCGCCTCGGGTTGGCCAGGGCGGCCAAGGTGGTGACGGCGGCGGCGGCGGGGGCAGGGGTGGGGGCGGGGGCAGGGGCGGGGGCGGGGGCTGCGGTGGGGACAGGGGTAGGGGTGGGGGCGGGGCTGGGGGCGGGGGCGGGGGCTGCGGTGTGGCCGGGGGCGAAGGCAGCAGGGGGGGCGGGGACAGGGGGGTGGGCGGCGGAGGCGAAGGCAAGGGCAGAGATGGAGGAGGCGGTGGTGAGGGCGGTGTTGGGGGCGCGAGCCGGAGCGAAGGCCGGGATGGTGGCGGGGGCGGCGGCGGCGGCATAGGCGGGGGTTTCGGTGGGGGCAGCGGCGGCGGCGGCGGTCGCGTGTATTCTTTACCTCAGATCACATTGATCGAGAGATTCATTCGTTTGATGGGAACATTGCCCATCACTAGCTAGGCGCTACATTTGGCGCCAATAATTGTATGCACTGTTGTACTGTAACAAGGGTACAAGAATGAGCCAAGAAGTGCCGGGCGCTCACGCCCCCGCCTCCCCCGCCTCCGCCCCCGACCCCGGCGCCCCCGCCCCCGACCCCGCCCACCCCCCCGCCCCCGACCCCGCACCCGCCGCCGCCACCATCCGCATCCACTCCAGGTAGCTGCTCTCCACCACGTTGACCAGCGGGTTGGTGCGCTCCAGCACGTTGTCCTCGGTGTAGCGGCGCAAGTTGAACTTGAAAGCAGAAGTGAATGCTGTTTATCACGATTTAGTTTCAAACGTTGAGTTCCAGGCACTTTCAACTTTGGTTTAACAGGGTCAACCTGCACCGGCCTACCTCGGGTCCGACCAAGCCGTCGCGGCCCCAGTGCTGCGCCGTGGACAGGCCGCTGAGGCAGTAGCACGTGTGGTAGTGGTCCCGCCCCTTGCCGGGCTTGTCCCCTCATCAGGGCCGTGCACTGGGTCGGCGTTTCCGGATTCGGACGGATTCGGTCGAGGGTCGGATTCGAGCGGATTCGGGTGGATTCCCAGCAGCCCCGCATGCCGCAGGAGGGAATTTTGCGGTATTTCACAGTGTGTATGGGCATTTTGACCCCAATGGGTTCCGGATTAGAACGGATTCTGTCGAAGGTCGGATTCAGGTGGATTCGGGTGGATTCCTGGACCCCGGAATTGGAATCCGCCAACCCAGGGGCCGTGCACCACGACCTCCCTTGCCAGTCTAACTCAAGGGCAAACTTGCTCAAGTTGTGCTGACAAAGAGGAAGGGAACGAGAGCCCAGGCGAGTGTGGTGAGTGCGTACGGGTACACTGATACACTATGAGGAAACAGTCAGAGAACGAAGTGAGTGCCCAGGCTACGGAGGAGGATGCGGCGAGCGTGCTGGGGTACGCTGGTATACTATGAGCACACAGTCAGGGGAGGAGTGGTAGACCATGCCTGCAACCCTCCGTGGGGGAGTTGGCAGCACAACAGGAGCCACCCCTGGATGTAGCGGCGAAAATTGAATTTGAAAGCAAAGATCGAAGGCGGTTCATCATATTACAGTTTCAAGCGCTTAGTTCCAGGCGCTATCAACATGGGTTTGATATGTCAAGCTGCACCGCCTTACCTGGAGCGCGCGGGAGGAGAAGTGGGGGGCGGAGGGGTCCAGAAGGGCCCCATTCACCCCATGGACCCCATTTACCGCTGTCGTTGTGGGGAAGAGTGTGCACGCTGGAGGGCCTACAGCGTCTGGCCCATCCACATCATCCCCAACCCCGCCCCCGCCCCCGCCCGTGGCGCCGCCGCTACCATCGCCGTCGCCGCTAACCCCGCCGCCGCTGCTGCCTGCAGCACCGGATTCACCGCCCGCCCCCGACCCCGCCCCCGCCCCCGCCCCCGCCGCCCCCACTGCCGCTGCCGCCGCCGCCTCCTCCTCCACCGCCCCTGCCGCCGCCGCCACCGCCTCCTCCTCCACCGCCACCAGAGCCGCCGCTGCCGCGGACACCGCCGGCGTCAGCGTCGGCATGGCCCGCAGCACCGCGCCAATGGAGAGCGCCATGAGGGGGAACGCGCCTGCCTGCCAGAACGAGTAGCACCCTTCACCCAGGGCCTCACACCGGTTCCCTTGTTAGCTTCACTCGAGCATCTGTCAGGTGTGACAGTGAGTGGCTTCTACGGGACTCAGGCCCCTGTGTCTAAATAAAATGGCGTTTTGGTCGGCTGGTCCCAAGTGTGGAAACTACTTTCACGTGGCCGAATCCTGTCGGCGATGGGACGAAATGGAGGGTCGATACCAGTGTGCTGTCCTTGCGCCATACAAAGCAGGCCAGTGGACTGCCGTATGTTTTGTTTTTTACGACACAGGATCCTGAGTCCCGTAGTTCAGGGAGTTGAGCTAGGCTGAAGAGGGAACTAGCACACGGCCCTGCCGTCCACCAGCTTGTTTGTCCGGCCGCTGAATCCGCCCTCCACCGCGCCCTGCCGCCAGGGACTCACTCGGCCGTGGTCCCCTTTCCACTTTAACCTCAGCGTATGGGTGACTATGACTAGTCACCCTTCTCTCCTCGAAATCGAGGGTCTATTTACTCAACGATCGCGACCCGGTCAGACTGTCGGCGTGTCGGTCGGTGGGATTTCCGAAATGGACAGTTCTGATTGGTCGAAAAGGATTCGATGCCATACCTTCGATACCAAACCCGACACTGAGTTTAACCTGACTGCTTGCTCATATTGAGTACGGGTACACCATGGGCAAAACAGTGTAGCGGCCCCGGCCCCGCCTGGCGCTGCGCCAGCCAGTACAGCAGCTCGGGCAGGTCGAGTCTGTCCGGCCGACCACACAGCACCGCGGCCGCCAGCCCGCAGTACGTGTAACCGCCGTGTGCCTCCGCCCAGGGGCTTACACTCATCCACTTTTCGGCTCAAAGTAAGCGCTTTGTGTGGGATTGGGGGTGCATGTAGGGGGTGTCGAGGGGGTGTCTAGGGGGTGGTGGGAGTTATTAGGGGGTGTGTAGGGCGTATTTTGTGTCAGAAACGGCTCAGGTTGAGCTGAAAAGTGGACGAGTGTAAGCCCCTGCCTCCGCCCCCGGCTCGCCCGCGATGCCCCCCTCGTGTGTCTGGCAGCTCGCCACAAAGTCCGGGACTTTATCGCACACCTCGTCGTCCATTATCCCCAACAAGTGCGCCACGGCGACGGCGGTGTAACACCCCCGGGTGTCCGTCTCACCGCCCTCGTGCATTCTGTAACCCCCCGTTTCGTCGTCCTTGCAGCGCCGCAGGAATCGCCGCATCCCCGCGCGGTAGAGCCGCCTGGGAGATATTGTTCGCCGCGTCATCGATACACATTTTGAGCCATCGTGTTGTTCCTAGTCCATTGGAAGCATATGACGTGGCGAGCAGTATCTACCGGGCGGGCCGTACCGCGCGGTCGACGGGCGCCAGAGCGGCGGGCGTGGCGATGGTGGCCAGGCAGCAGGGGCTTACACTCGTCCACTGTTGAGCTCAACTTGAGCCGTTTCTGACACAAAAGCACACCCTGAACACCCCTAATACCCCCTACCACCCCCTAAACACCCCCGAAACAACCCCTAACTGCACCCCCTGTCACACAGAAGGCGCTTAAGTCGAGCTGAAGAGTGGACGAGTGTAAGCCCCTGCCAGGCAGCACACGGCGGCGTACGTCGGCGCCAGGTGCGGCATCTGCCCGGGCCCGCCCCTGAACTCAGAGCCGGCTTAACAACGCCCGCCGCGTCATAGCTTTGCCGTAGAAGACAACAGACGAGGGAAGAGAACGGTTTTAAACGCGGCCGGGGTGACCGACGGGGCGAGCGTGTTTTCCTCGTCCATAAGCGCGGTTCGGTTCATTCTCTCACCCCCACCCGAAGCCGCCCTCGGGGTGTTGGCACAGCGTGAGAAACTCGACGACGTCCGCGGCCTCGGTGGGCGGCAGCGGCGCGCCCAGCAGCGCGAGGGAGTGGACGGTCCAGTAGCACAGCCAGCAGCCAGGGGCTTACACTCGTTCCCATTTTAGCTCAACTTGAGCTCTTCTGTCCACCGTATAACCCACCTTAACTCATGAATGTGTCCTGGAGTTGCTCAAGTTGAGCTTTGTCGTGAACGAGTGTAAGCCCCTGCCAGCAGCGCGACGCGTCCAGCACCACCATGCCCGCGCCCAGGACGCCCAGCGACCAGGGGCTTTCACTCGCTCACTTCAGAGCTCAACTTGGGGACCTTCGGGACACATCGCTCACGTTAGAGCTCAACTCGAGCACCTTCGTGACACAACCACGGGTAAAGTCATATCATATGGGGGACAAATTAAGCTTTTATCGAGTGGAAAGGGGCAAAGTAAGCTCAAGCTGAGCGGAAATGGGAACGAGTGTAGGCCCCTGCCAGCGACTTGCGCAGGTACGCCACGTGCTCGTCACGCTTCAGAACCGCACTCGCCATCTCCCACTCAAATGGCCTTGGCAGATGTGTTGCTCGCCAGTCGTCCAACGCACTTGAACCCTCGTTGCTTGGGTTGAACGGTATCTGTGACGTGGCGAGTACTTTCTGCCATACCCTACCCAGTCGATGCCACCCTCCCCATCCTCCTCCTCCTCCGCCTCCTCCTCCTGCTCGTCCTCGTCCTCGTCGTCCTCCTCCTCCTCCTCGCCGTCCTCGTTATCGCCCAGCTCCGTTATGCCGCCGGTGCCGCCACCGGCGACGGCAGCGCGGCCTCGTTCGCGCGCGCGGCCGAACACCTCGCGCGCACTCAGCTCAAGCTCCCACTGCGCATGGCTCGTCTCCGTGGGCCAGGAAAGCCCCTCCAGCCCGCATGCGCACCACCCGTCCATCGCTTGTGGTTTCCGAGTCGAGTCTCAAATGGTCGCTCACTCACTCTCACTCACTCGCTCACGTCGCGGCGAACCAGTCCCCAGGCTTCGGGTTACCGACGTGTCCCCCGTGCTTCTGCCCTGGACGGCGCTTGGATCCCACTCGTGCTCCGTCGCAAGTCGGTGCTGCGCGACGCTCGGACTGCGTTGCAGGAGTCAGCGTCCCGTCTTGCCCTAATCTTGGTGGATCTCGGAGCCCGCGAAATGCGAAAACACTCGACTGAAAAAAAGTGCCGACCAGATGAAACTCAGACGGATTTTTTACACACATTCACTGCAACGACGCGCGCGCCTCTGCTGCGCAGCGCGACGGCGCTGACCGTGATACCCACATACGAGCGACAAGAAAGAGGCCGGCTGGCGGCAAGATGATGGACGGTGATGCGCGGTCCCGCCCTTACAGACCACCGCATCGAGAAGAAGGACCTACTAGTAGCGTTCCGGCACAAGGGGACGTGGCCCCGAGGGTCATCAAGCCGCTGAAGTGGCTGGTCGCCGACCTCCTCGCCGCGCACTTAGACGACGTGTTCGACGCCGCGGGGGCATCGCTGACGCGTCTCCCCCTCGACGTTAAGGCCGCGCTGCTGGGTGTTGCGCGGAGGAAGGTTGGGCCGGGCAGATGGTGCCCGCCACGTCGTCGATGCCCGACGCGCGTTTTCATACGTCGCTTCAAATCGAATTGCATGGCATCCTATGACGTGGCGCGAGCAACATCTGCCTGGCCCTGAAGGTAGGGGAGCCTGGACGACGCGGTACTATCCGTGCTGATGGACGAGGCAGGGCTGCAGGGGGTCTATTGCGAAGAAGCACTCGACCGACTAACCGACGTTGAAACTCCTCCTCCTCCTCCGCACTATCTTTCAAAGCGCTTAACACCTTGGTGAGTACGTATACGCGCGCCAGCCCAGCTAGAGATGAAATGAGATGAGCGCCCGCGGCGGGAATCTGCAACAGCGAAATCGTGGGGGCATATAGCCCTCGCACGTCTGCAAATAATGCATCGACCCTGGATGTAAGCCTTGCTCCGTTCCCAAGTAGGACCCTCCTGCGAGGGCGCCACGGTCCTGGACGTTGCGGGGTGCAAGGTTGGGCCGTGCAGGTTGGCCCGATGAAACCGCCGCGTTGAAAGCGCCTGGAACTATGCGCTTGAAGCTAAAGTGTCACGAACAGCTTTCAAGTTGTAGTGGTTTCAGGTTCAACTTGCGCGGCTACAGCAAGGGGGTGACGGACGCGGCCATGACACAGCTGGCGGCGCGCGGGGCGTTGGCGAGAATCACGGCGGCGGACGTCACAGGCAAGGGCTTACACTCGTCCACTTTTGAGCTCAACTTGAGCTCTTCTGGGCACCGTATAACCCAACTTAACTCACGCATGTGTCCTGGAGTTGCTCAAATTGAGCTCTAACGTGAACGAGTGTAAGCCCCTGCTGACAGGGTGTGAAGGGCTATCAGCTGGGGGCTTGAAAGAGCTGGCCGCGTCGGCACCGCGCCTGCACACGCTGCGCTGCGGGGGTAGGGCCGGGCCTGCCGGATATTGCTCGCCGCCTCATAGGATGCCATTCACCTCAATCAACGAGGGTTCATCCAACAAGTCGAGCTGGGGGAGGTTGGAAGCGCGGCGGCGGGCGCTGGTTGAATTTTTGGTGGGCACCGGCCGACACCTGTACATCAACTGCGTGTCGATGACGCGGCGAGCATTATCTGCCAGGCCCTCTAAGGGGGAAACGCAGGGTGCAACGCGGCCGTGCGTGCCGCTATCAAAGTGAGTCAGGGCAACCGTAGCGGCGGCGGCGGCGGCGGCGGGATACTCCCCCGGCTGCTAGATCCTACCGGCACCACGCGAAGACAAGTTTTGGACTCGTGGGAGGAGCTAGCACGGGACGAAGGCAGGGGCTTACACTCGTCCACTTTTCAGCTCAACCTGAGCCATTTCTGGCGCAAAATACACCCTAGACACTCCCTCATACACCCAGAAACCCACTAAACACCCTTGATAAACCCCTACATGCACCCCCTATCCCACACAAAGCGCTTTCGATGAGCCGAAAAACGGACGAGTGTAAGCCCCTGGACGAAGGCAGAGGAGAGGTCGGGTACAACGATGAGGACGACGTTGCGAATGATGCGAACTACGTGAGCGGCGGCGCGCGGTCGTTAAGATGGCTGGTGTGGCCCAACATCGACGGCGCCACGCGCGCCAAGATCGTGCAGCAGTGTCCGCGCGTGCGGCTGGTGGCGCCTCCCGCGGATGTGTCCGCGGCGGCGGCGGCAGGGGCTTACACTCGTCCACTTTTCGGCTCAACAAGGGCATTTTTTGGGATAAGAGTGCATTTGGGGATTGTTCAGGGGGTGTTTAGGAAGTGTGAGGGGGTATTGAGGAGTATCAGGGGGTGTCTAGGGTGTGTTTTGTGTCAGAAACGGCTCAGGTTGAGCTGAGAAGTGGACGAGTGTAAGCCCCTGGGCGGCGGCGGTGGCGTTGAATCCTCAGTTCACCGCGATCGAGGGAGAGGGCTGGGTTGGGTGGGGGGCGGCGACCGCCCAAGGTGGAAACGGGGACAACGACGGTTTCGTACTGGTGGCATCCTCCAAAGGCATCGATGGCAGGGGCTTACAGTCGTTCACGTTAGAGCTCAATTTGAGCAACTCCAGGACACGTTCATGAGCTAAGTCGGGTTATATGGCGGGCAGAAGAGCTCAATTTCAGCTGAATTGGGAACGAGTGTAAGCCCCTAGTCGAAGGCGGCGGCGGAGGAGTGGGCGGGGGCGGGGGCGGGGGTGGGGTCGGGGCGAGTACAAAAGGGAAAACACCGTGGTGGGTATCAATGGTGGACGCGGCCGGGCTGTGCCCGCCGCCCGACGTAGGGCAGTGCAGGTTGACCCTATCAAACCCACGTTGAAACCACCTGGATACATGCTCTTGAAACTGCGATATGATGGACCGATATCAAACTTTGCTTTCAATTTCAACTGGCGCCGCTACACCGAGGCTGATCCGACCCAGGCACTGGACGCCGCCGCCGTGTGGCCGCTGGACCCAGCGGCGTGGGGAGGCGCGCCGCGGCCCACTGCCTCCCCCGTAACGGTAACGGTACGCTATGGGCAAACAGTTGGCGCAGGCGGCCCAGGCGGGGGAGTCAGGGATGGAGTCAGTGTTGGGGGCGGCAGCGAGGCGACGGTGGGTCCAGCTCTGGCCAAGGTAGGGCGGTGCAGGTTGACTCAATCAAACCTCGAGTTGAAAGCGCCTGGAACTAATCTCTTGACACTACGAGTATGATGAAGTGCTTTCAACTTTTGTAGTCAAATTCAACTTGCGCCGCTATACCAAGGACGCGCTGCGGTGGCGGCTCGCGTTTGCCGAAGACGACGAAGCCAGCGTCACCTTCGTGCCACTCGCAGTAGGGCGGTGCAGGTTGACAGTATCGAAATCCGTGTTGCAAGCGCCTATGGTTTCAGCGCTTGAAACTGAGATGTGATGAAGCGCTTCCACATTTTGCTTTCAATGTCAACGTGCGCCGCTACATCGCGGAGCGGTTTCGCCGCGCATACCAGGAAGTGGATGCGGATAAAGCGGTGCGGCGGGAGAAAAATTACCGCAAAAACAGGCAGGGCCTTGTATTGCACTTCATGACTGGTTTCATTTCCAGCTCAACTGTCTGTTTGCTCGTAGTGTACCGGTGTGCCTATACCTGTACACAATCGCCGCATCCTCCTCTCTGGCCTGACACTCGCTCACTTTTCGACTTGAGTAGCCAGGTCAGCGAGGAGGAGCGGTGAATGTGTGCGGATACACTTTTTCACTAGGCGCAAACAGTCAGGGGACGAGTGGCCAGGCCGTGTGAATGGAAACCGCGCAATGCGAACGCTGGGTAGCGCGGAGCAACACATCTACCGATCTTTCGAAGACGTGACGAAAGGAGGACGGGAACGGTATCGATGAATAGATTAGCACAGTTCAACGAAATTAAATAATCACGCTCTTTCAATAAGGTGGCGATAGGATGACGGTATCGTTGACTAGATTCACACAGGACGAATAGAATCGATCAGTTAGCGATCTGCATATCTATAGCTTTACAGAGAGAGAACTTCTGAAGTTCTGATCACTGAGTATGTTTAGAATGAAATGAAATTAATTATAGACATGTTAAGAATCGATTTTGGATTTACTTTAGCTATCCCGTCCTATCAAAGAGAAACAACTTATGTTGGGCGTTACCACCCCCGTTGGAATCCCTCAAGTCTGCAATGAGCAAATGAACTTGGACGCCAGACCGGTTTCGGTGAATGGGGTTGGTTTCATGGGGTTGGTTTCATGCTCGCCGTGTCAGCGCCTTTGGGCGCGACGAACAAGGAGGGAGGGGAATTCATTTAAGAAATTATTAAGAAAACAAATCTCGTCAACTTGTGCATCGGGTTGCTGCTGCTCCATCGACGTTCTCGAGCATCTTTTCGCTCAGTCGACCTTCTCGAGCATGCCTTTAAACCACTCCACGGACACGAATCGGACCAGGTGGTAGGGCACACAACACATAGTGTACTGGCACTCATATTAGTAGTTTAATAGCACCAGGTAAGCCCTCCCCGTGTCGCCGGATTCGCACGGGCGGTCCAGTCACAGTCACACGCACCGGCGGCGATGTCCCATCTCGAGCGCAGCAACCGTAAACACACATTCGAAGTATCACATGTCAACATCACCGAGTATCACGGGTTCGCACAGGCGTTTAGTGCGGCAGAGCGATGACGTGTCACGCCGTGTGCCCAAGGCGCGCGAGGCAGAGTGACAAGATATGATCCGATGTCGATATGGGAGATGGATGTTGGAGATCGATACAGGAGATTCGGGCATCAATGAAATATCGATATAAATCTCGATATGAATCTCGATATGGGAGACGGGATATCAATTCGGGATACGGTTGATCGATTTGGTCATCTACCATATCGGTATGGTCATCCCAGATAACGATATGAGATATGGGCTGATGATATGGGAGATGGCAGTATCGATGTGGACATCTTGGATGTCGATATGGGATATCTTGTCACTCTGGCGCGAGGCCGCACCACGTTGAGCGGCACCTGGCGCGCGATGGTGGGCGCTAAACCCTTGTACACGGACGCGATCCCCTCCTGCCGCACCGTCTTCTGGATGCAATCGAATGTCCCGTTATACGGCATCTGCCCGTTAGCGTCCGATTCCCAGGGGCTTACACTCGTCCACTTTTGCAGCTCAACGTAAGCACTTTTTGTGGGATATGTCGAGTAGCGTCAGTCTGTCAGTAGCTGAAACGGCTCAGGTTGAGCTGAGAACTGGACGAGTGTAAGCGCCTGCCGCTTTCATGCTCATCAGCCTCGACTTCGCCAAGTCAATCGGGTTGGACGTCAGCGCGGCGACAATCCCGGCGAAAAACGACGCCCCGGTCTGCAGCACCAGCCCGTCCTTCATCCAGAGACAACCAGATATTGGAAATCGACGTTGCTTGTCCGATTTTCAACGCACCGAGAATGCAGTCGTACCCTTCGTCTTAGCCTAAACCCTAAACCTAATCTCTAAATTTGAGCTCAAGACAGTTATTCATGGGACATAGCATCATCTGTTAATATGCGTATTGCCCGCCACGTCATGCACGAACTTGGAACCCTGATTTCTTGAGTAAACGGCATTATATGACGTGGTGAGACTCTGGCAGGCCCGACCTTCATCCCAGTCTCCTTTTGAATGCGTTCCTTGGACTTGTCATACACCGCCATCTGTGACGCCGTCACGATTATCGCGCGGTTCACCGTGGTGTAGCGGCGCAAGTTGAATTTGAAAGCCAAGTTTGAAAGCATTTTCTCATCTTGTAGTTTCAAGCGCTTAGATCCAGGCGCTTTCAACGTGGGTTTGAAAGTCTCGACCTGCACCGCCCCACCGTGGGCGCGCACCCGCGCCACAGCGCCAACACCCCCTCCTCCTGCACCTAAGGGCTTACACTCGTCCACTTTTCAGCTCAACGTAAGCACCTTTTGTCATCGAAACCCAGTCACACCCAGGGTATTACATACAAAATGCTTAATTTGAGCCGGGAAAGTGGACGAGTGTAAGCCCCTGCCTGCACCACCCGCATCAGCGCCTCCCCGCCGTGCTTCTACCAGGGCCTGCGCACTCATCCCCGTGGTAGCTTCACTTAACGTCAGCAACATCGAGGTCTTAATGTTAAGCTGGGACATATTGAGTGGTTCAAGGACACACGACGTCAGTTCGACTGTGAATGGAATGAGTGGATACGGGGGCCGGGGCAAAAGCCGCCTGGTGCCCCCTCATGCACGCGGGAGCGTGTGTGTCCTGATCGAGTGGGCGGCCCTGCTGGCCGCTCCACGGGCAGGCGACCGGGTTTAGGGTTTATGCCTAAACCCTAATAAAACCCTAAACCCCTGCCTTGTAGTTGCGGCGCAGCTCCACGGGCAGGCGGCCGTCGGCCTGCATGCGCACCATGGCCAGGTCTGCCGGGTTGTAGTGGTGCAAGTTGAAATTGAAAGCAAAAATTCAAAGCGTTTCATCATATTGCAGTTTCAAGCGCTTCGTTCCAGGCGCTTTCAACGTGGGTTTGATAGGTTCAACCTGCACCGCCCTACGGGGTTGCCCACCGCAGCGCCCATTGCCCCCGCGCCCATCCCGCACAGCGTCACCTGCCCACACACAGGGTCCCACAATATGACAAAGTGCGTGAAACCACTTAGACGCTTATCAACAAGTTGTACTAAGTCTTGCAAATGGAGCGTTCTGATTGGTCGAGCGGGCACTAAATCAGACTAAGTAGCACTAAGTCAGACTAGGTGTCTAAGTGGTTTGGCGCCATTTGTCATACTGTATTGGTGCACTATGAGCTAACTGTGCGGGAATGCCATTGTGCGTCAGTGGTGTACTGGATTACTATGCGCAAACAGTGCGGGGCCCCCCTTCGAAGTTTTCCAGGGTACTTCAGATGGCGGTCGCCAATTCTTGAGAATAGACAATCGAATCGCCATATTGTACCATTGTATGGCAAATCTGACCGTCTATTGACTCGAGTCTTCCGAATCGAAGAGCGTTGACCGCCATTTGAGGTGCCCTTGAAAACAGCGAAGCTCCAGCCCTACCAGAACTTGGTCCCCGGCTTCCCCGTCTCCGGGTCAATCGGCACCTGGCTCTTTAACAAGTCGTACGATCCGAACTTGGTGCCGATGAAGCTCGCCTGCCGCCAGGGGGCTGCCAGACATTGCTCGCCATGTCACATGATGCCAATAGACTCGAGACGCGAGGGTTTAGCACTGCGTGTCAATGACGTGACGGGCAATGTCTGCCAGGCCTTAGGCCGACCCAAGTGGATCCGAGCAACCCCGCCGCCGATTTTGGGCGATTTCAGACGAGTCGAGTCGGGTTTTTGGGTCACTTTGCTCACAAGACGTATTCAATTTTGGGTCTAGGGTAATTCATGGTTTGGGTTTGAATCGGAGGGTCATTTTGCCCATACGATTTATACCGAAACGCCGATCCGGCTCGCCCCACGCCCGCCGCGCATCCACTCATAATGTTGCTCGGATCCCGAAATCCACTTGGGTTGGCCTTACCTGGCGCATCAAGCTGGCGCTGAGGCCCTTGTACAGACCCCGGTACCCCTCGTGCTTGATGACCATGTACCCCGTGCTGAACACCCCCGGCGGCGGCGGCGGCTTGGCTGCGCCCTTCATCGCGGAGGCCACCTCCAAGCAGGGACAACGCATGAATAAAGCCCGCTGCATCATCCACCGCGTCTCAAACGCTCGGGTACTGACTTCGCTGTCTAAGCGTCTAAGTGACAAGAAGGGACGAGTGAAACTGACGCTCACCACGTCATGCACCACGTTATGAGCCCTCGATTATTGAGTTGGAAGTCGTCGGTTGGCGAGCGCACTGTTCATTTAAAACATTAACAGTGGTGGCAATTGGATGTGGATGTGGTGGAGCGTTGATCGCTGGCGGGGGTGGCGCCTCGGGAATGGGATGGTTGCCGCTGTCTCATTCGCCATCTCAATCGCGGGGCACGTGCTGGAGTGCAAACAGCTCTGCTCGAGGATTTTTGTGCGCCGGTGCACTACGCAGACGCGTGAGGGCGAGCTCACGCAAGTTGGTTGTGGGTTTGTAATCGGGTGGAGCGGCTGCTCGGTGCTCGGGCGTCTGACGGCCGCCGGATTGGGCTGGCAGCACGCCGCAGTCCGCCGCTTTCAATCGCGGGGCAGGCGGCTGGGGCGCACATGTTCCGCGCAGCCATAGATCGCGGGGTTACTCCAGGGTTGTGTGTGTACCGGATGCAAAGTTGTGAGGCGCGAGCAAAGCACGTGCGTGATATCCATCCTGCCTCGAATCCGTCTTTCGCGCCGTACAATTGCATGCGCACTTTGACGAGGTCGATGGGGTGGGTCACGGCGCCGGACAGCATCGCGCCGCTGCTGCCCGCCACGAACGCCTTCCATGGTGCCTGCTTCTTCTTCTCCGTCGCCGCCATCCTCGCACCGCCGCCGCCGCGTTCCGAGTATGTACGCTCGCGTTCGCGTTCCCGATCGTCTGCACGCGCGGCAGCGATTTACTGAGTCGATTCTCCGATCAGTTGCTGTTCCTGGCGGCCGGACAGCACGGGCAGCTGCGGGGCGGCGGCGGCGGGGCGACTGCGGCGGGAGGCGCGGTGTTGTATTTGGGGGGGAGGTGAGGGTGTGCGGAGAAGTGGAGGGGCGCCGTGAGGCGGCGGCCATGTCTGGTTGAACCACCCAACAAATTATAGCCAGCGGCTCCCCTTCGCGCCACCTGGCAGCAACGAGCAGGATGGGGATCCTTGGCCGCTCTAATTTTGACCATGACATATTTTGACCGCTATCCGATTCTCAGCCTCTCATCATGTTCCCCTCGTTTCGACAGTTGCAGTGGCAAGTGAGCGCTAGTTTTGCGGCACAATGGAGGAGGAGGACCGTTAGACGGCGACACGACACGCACGCGGCACAACACCAACGGCCTTGCCAAAAAGCGGGGCGTGTGTAGAGCCTCACGGCAACCCCGCGTACTTTAGGCAGTCGGCGGTCACGGCCTCCCGGTTGCCACCCCTGACGCGTCGACTTCAGGTGGCGTAACGGTAATCGTACGGAAACAGGGACACCTGGATTCTAGGGAATAACGCGAGTGTGTGGGGCTTCCGAGCGTGAGGGTTCGTTGTGTCAAACTTCGCTAACTCTGCGGCGGCAAGGCGGTCAGAGGGTGGTGGCCATCCAGTGAATAGTGCGACGGTGCTCGCTGGTGACGGGTTAACGACTCCCGCGCCGATTCCAGGCGGGTGAAGGCGGAGCGTCGGCGTCACGAAAGGGAGAGGAGACGGTGGTGAGGTGGGGGCATCCGAGGAATCCAGTTCGTTGTGACGAGGTGTGAGGACCGCGGAGCGGGAGCGTGCTAATGGTGGAGCAGGCGAAGAGCCCCACCCGCCCCTCGCGGTTCGCGCCGAAGGTACAGGTGCACCTCTTCCGCCTCTCTCACTATCGCACCTCGTTCACCAAACTCGTCTCTCTCATCTCTCTCATCTCTCTCATCTCTCTCGTCTCTCTCACCTCTCTCATCTCTCTCTTATCTCTCTCACAGGTGGAGGAGGGGAGCTACGCGGCGCTAGCGGCGGAGGGCGGCGAGCCCCCGGCGGCGAAGACCGCCGTGCCGAGCGGCAGCATGGGCGCCGACGTCGCGGCGCTGGAGCGCGCGATGGAGGCGATTAAGGCGCGCTCGTCGGCGACGACGGCGAACGAGCGAGCGTACATCGGGCGCATCAAGGAGCTGGAGATGGTCAATCGCAGCCTCACGCGCCAGCTCAGCAGCGGCGGCGGCGGGGGGAGCGGGAGCGGCGGCGGGGGCGGCGGGGGGGGTCTACCGGCCATAACACAGGGTGTGGCACAGGGCGGGACCGTGGGAAATGCATCGGCCGTGGCAGCCATGGGGAATGGCGGGGTGAGGAACGGAGGGAACGGCGGGAACGGAGGAGTTGGGGGTGGGGGCATCCCCCCCTCGCCGTCGATGGAGTCTCTGGTGGACGACAACGGCGAGTGGGTGCGGCGGCAGGGGCTTACACTCGTCCACTTTTCAGCTCAAACTGAGCCGTTCTCCGACACAACATGCACTCTTCACACCCCGAAATAAGCCCTAACACCACCTACACACCCCCTACACAACATTTAAATGCACCCCCTATACCACAGAAAGTGCTTATATTGAGCCGAAAGGTAGACGAGTGTAAGCCCCTGTGCGGCGGCCGCGGAGCAGCACGCAGTCGATGCAGTACGCCACGCTCCGCGACGAGTCGCACCACTTCTCAGTCGTGCAGGTGCCATCCAGCTCAAACTTGGGGGAACTGGGGGCAGGGCCTGCCAGATATTGCCCTTATCTACCCGCCCTCTAATCCCCATATGCCCCCTATCTACCCCCTATATCCCCCCTGTATACCCCTTATATACCCCCTACATACCCCCGAGGCCACTGCCGCCATGTCAGCCAACATATTCTGAACCCTCCGCTCGTTTCTTGAGGTCAATGACATCCTGCGACGAGGAGAGAAATATCAGCCAGGCCCTAAGTGGTGGATCAATTTGATCGAGATTCAACGAGCGGCGGCAACGGCGGGTCGGACGGCGCCACCGCGGTAGGGTAGTGCAGGTTGACCCTGTCAAACCCAAGTTGAAACCGCCTGGGAATAAGCGCTTGAAACCAAAGTGTGATATAATGCTTTCAACTTCTGCTTTCAAATTCAACTTGCGCCGCTACACCGCGGGGGGCAGCAGCGGCTCGCTGGCGTCGGACTTCGCCGGCCGCGTTCGCATCGATGCCTCCTCGCTCGGCAGGGGCTTACACTCGTCCGCATTTCGGCTCAACATAAGCACATTTTGTTGGATACGTCGGGTGCATGATTGTCCCCCAGTCTATTAGACAGGGGGACACAGAGAGGTGTGACCAAATCGGCTTAGATTGAGCTGGGAAGTGAACGAGTGTAAGCCCCTGTCGCTCGGCCGCCACGAGACCATGCCAGTCAACGGGCCGGGCGGCGGCGGCGGCGGCGGCGGCGGCAACGGCTGCTTTGGGTACCGCGGGCAGCACCACAGGTCGTTCGGCGCGGAAAGCACGGACGATTTGTCGGCCTCGCAGGTCATGCAGACGGCAGGGGGGGTGTTGAGAACAAGCACTCAACCGACGTTGAACAGGGGGGGTATTGAGAAGAAGCACTCAACCGACGTTGAATAGTTGGGGTATTGAGAACAAGCACTCAACCCTAAACCCTAAACCGACGTTGAATAGGGGGGGTTATTGAGAACAAGCACTCAACCGACGCTGAATCGGCGAACGGGGTCCGCCCGTCTGTATGAGCGTCCACCCCGAAAGGCCGCAAGTTATGCTCCGATATCAGTTCGAGCGCTTGTTGTCAATGACCCTTCCGCACGGGCTTGGACGGGAAAGTTCCGTTCCAGCTGTTGCTGTGTAACGACGACGGGTGCGAGGCAGGGGCTTACACTCGTCCACTTCTCAGCTCAACCTGAGCCGTTGCCATTTCTGACACTCAACACATCCCCTAAACGCCTCAACACCCCCCACCTCCGCCTTTAGCCCTGTCAGCTCAACGGAAGCGCTTTTAGTGGGACAAGGGGTATTGAGGGGGTGTTGAGGGAGTGCTAATGACGGGGGTTGGGGTTTTTTTAGGCGTTCAGGGGATGTGTTGACTGTCAGAAACGGCTTACGTTGAGCCGAAGAGTGGAGGAGTGTAAGCCGCTGGTGCGAGGTGCACGAGCCGCCGGACCGCGCCATTCGCAGCCGGCAACACGGCATGCCGTACTCGCAGTTCTCCTGGCACCAGGCGCCGCGCAACGCGCTGATCATCAAAAAGCCCAACGACAGCCAGACCACGGCGGTGCTGCCAATGGTGGTGAGTCTTCTGAAGGAGAAGGGCATCACGGCGTGGGTGGAGCCGGCGGTGCACTGGGAGACGGCGCTGGGGGCAGGGGCTTCCACTCGTCCACTTTTCAGCTCAACTTGAGCCGTTTTGGACACAATATACACCCTAATCACCCGCTTATACCCCCTAATCAACGTGAGCGCTCTCTGTGGGATAGGGGGTGCATTTAGGGTTTGGTTAGGAGTGTTTAGGGGTATGAACGGGTGATTATGGTGGATATTGTGTCCGAAACGGCTCAAGTTGAGCTGAAAAGCGGACTAGTGTAAGCCCCTGGCTGGGGGTGACGTGGGAGCTGGACGACAACCCGCACCTGGACCGCATCATCGACTTCATCGTCTGTCTGGGCGGCGACGGCACCATCCTGTGGGTGTCGCACCTCTTCCCCACCGCCGTCCCCCCCGTCGTCTCCTTCGCCATGGGCTCCCTCGGGTTCCTCACCGCCTTCGAGGAGGAATCCATCCCCAAGACCATCGACGCCGTGGTGAGGCTTCACCCGAAACCCTAAACCCTAAACCCTAAACCCATAATTTAGACCCTTGCTTGTTCAGTTGTGCTCACTCGCTCACGCACTCACACTACTGCGCTGTGGTCCCTGCCACATGGTGAAAGGGGACTTTTTCTTCACGCTGCGATCGCGGCTGGTGGCGCACGTGGTGCGGGCGGACGGCACCGAGGAGGAGGAGCGACACATCGTGCTCAACGAGGTGGTGATCGACCGCGGCGCCAACTCGTGCCTGGTGGACCTCGACGTCACCATCGACGGCAGGGCCGCGCACTCCTTCCCTCCTCCTCCTTCTCCTCCTCCTCCTCCTCCTCCTCCTCCTCCTCCCTCCTCCTCCTCCTCCTCCTCCTCCTCTCCTCCTCCTCCTCCTCCTCCTCCTCCTCCTCCT
>Ga0307489_10000991_pt1 | contig 18251 bp, 7 predicted proteins | sample SB12metaG_FD_202247 | JGI IMG/M metagenome (GOLD analysis project Ga0307489, IMG submission 202247) | Sea-ice brine microbial communities from Beaufort Sea near Barrow, Alaska, United States - SB 1.2 | ecosystem: Environmental > Aquatic > Marine > Coastal | place: USA: Alaska | collected 2017-05-06
TTCAAGTGTTCCGTCATCCGTATATATATTAGTATTTATGGCTCCTAACCCTGTTATTGTAGATGTGGTACCATCATTATTATTTAATGTAATTGTACCACCACTATTATATGTACCTCCCGTTACTTCAGCTGCGAATCCTGTGGCAATAAAATCCACTCCATCATTTAACCCTAACGTCAATTGTTTCGATACTTGACTATACGACATTCCTGTCACATAAGTGTCCTCTGTAGTTCCCGTAGTGAATCCTGAGATTGGTAAACTACCACCATCACTTCTATTTAAAGTTAATATCCCAGAGGCATTATCGTAAGTACCACCACTAACCACAATATCTGTAGGTACTATCCATTGCCCATCACCCCTATAGAATGTTGTTGAATCAGGAGTACCACCATTATTCATTAAACCAATGGTCATCTCGTTAGCACTAATCGCCGAATCGGTAGCTATTCCCGCTCCTCCTGATGTAATAACGCCAGCAAACTTTAAAGTAAATCCGTCAACAACATCAATCGGTACTGCCGGAGCTTGATTATCACCTTCAGCAAACCAACTCGTGTAAGAACTAGAACTACCCGTACTGAATCCTGTAACGTTGAATGTTCCACCCGTAGTATTAGTAAAAATGGCTGTACCATTACTATAGGTACCACCTGTTACTGTAACATCGGTACCATAAAATATTCTCCATCTGGCGTTTGTTCGTGTAACTCCACTAACTCCTTCTATTGAGGAGTCTAACCATGCGTTAACTAAAGCTAAACCTGGTGTTGTGTTATCGAATACTGTATAACTTCCTTCGAACGGGTCGGTTTCAGTCGCTCCACTCGCAGCATTAAATAAAGTTTCATAATTAGGTATAATATACTGATAAACTGTATCTGTTTCATGAACGTAAACTTGCATACCTAATCTACGTCTACCCGATGTTATACCATCATTTTCAATGGTTAACTTACTAGGTACAAATCCAAGGGGAGATTTACTATAAAAAATAGGTATAGTATTACCACTATTATATATAACCCCACTCGCCCCAAAAGTTTGGTAATTTAAATTAGAAAGTGACCACACTTCCATATAACCTCCAGCACCTAATACACTAAAGTTAGTCCCTATAATTTCTACGGGGGAAACAACGTTTGTTTGTGGTAATATTACTCCGGAACTAGGGTTTCTATATATAAACGACATTTGTTACCTTTATTATTTTTATTATTATTATTATTACTATAAGTAGTTTAAAACCACCTTAGTATTTGTTTTTTTAATTCTTATTTTTTATCCGACAGTCAAACCTTTAAAATATATCTCATCAGTATTATTATTCTGGATGTTAAATGCGGTATTACCATACGAAGTATACATTCTATAAGTATCGGCCGCCCAATTAACTCCACTATAATTACCCGCTAAATTATATATTGATGGACTCAGAGACCTAGCAGTAAGTACACCAGGGTCAGAATTAACATTATAACCAATATCTAATTGTCTATTAGATGTTAATCCTAACTGAGATTGTGGTATTAACCAATGGTACCAAGCTGCTCCTGAAACTGTTCCTATAGGTATTTCAGTCGTTTCAAAATTATATTGAGTAATTGCATTACCAAAGGAATCAACCCCTCCTGACGTTTGAGGTATAACCGCCTCAATTACAGTAGGTGCGGTACCGTTATAGAACCCTGGCCAATCCATAAATGTTACAATATCTGAACCTGTAGATGGTGGTGTTGAGAAACCAAACCCAAAGAATCCTGACCCTTGGTTATTCATATAAGTCGCAAATGCGTTGTTATTAGTACTTTCAATAATAAATAATAAAGCTTTAGGTGCTACTCCTTGAGTCGGTGTTGGTGTTGGTGTCACAGTAGTTGTTGGAGTATTAGTTGGAGTAACTGTTGGAGTTACAGTATTAGTTGGCGTAATTGTCGGAGTTACCGCTGCCGTACCTGTTGGTGTATTAGTCGGAGTAACCGTATTAGTTGGTTCTGGAGTTGATGTTACCGCCGCAGTTCCTGTTGGTGTATTAGTTGGTGTAACCGTATTAGTCGGTTCTGGAGTTGATGTTACCGCTGCAGTTCCTGTTGGAGTTACAGTATTAGTTGGTGTATTAGTTGGTTCTGGTGTTGATGTTACCGCCGCAGTTCCTGTTGGTGTATTAGTTGGTGTAACCGTATTAGTTGGCGTAATTGTCGGAGTTACCGCTGCCGTACCTGTTGGAGTATTAGTTGGAGTAACTGTTGGAGTTACAGTATTAGTTGGTTCTGGAGTTGATGTTACTTGAGCGGTACCTGTTGGAGTATTAGTTGGAGTGACCGTATTAGTTGGTTCTGGAGTTGATGTTACCGCCGCAGTTCCTGTTGGTGTATTAGTTGGAGTAACTGTTGGAGTTACAGTATTAGTTGGCGTAATTGTAATAGTTGGTTTTGGAGTTGATGTTACCGCAGCAGTTCCTGTTGGTGTTACAGTATTAGTTGGTGTATTAGTTGGTGTTACTTGAGCGGTACCTGTTGGGGTAACGGTATTTGTAGGTGTAATTGTAGGAGTTACTTGAGCAGTTCCTGTTGGAGTAACTGTGTTAGTTGGAGTATTAGTTGGTGTTACAGTATTAGTTGGTGTGTTAGTTGGAGTTACTGACGCGGTACCTGTTGGTGTAACGGATGGAGTATCTGTCGGTGTAGTAGTAACTGTTGGCGTATTAGTTACCGTAACTGATGGTGTACCTGTTGGAGTAACAGATGGAGTATCTGTTGGAGTTACAGTATTTGTTGGAGTATTAGTCGGAGTTACTGACGCAGTACCTGTTGGTGTATTAGTTGGAGTAACTGTATTTGTCGGCGTTATTGTTGGTGTAACTTGAGCGGTTCCTGTTGGAGTAACTGTAGTCGTTACCGAAGGTGTTGGGGTAATTTCAGCAGTAGCGGTAGGTGTGATTGTAGTGGTTACCGAAGGTGTTGGTGTTACCTCAGCAGTGGCAGATGGTGTCACTGTATTGGTTGGAGTCGGAGTTTGAGTTACTACAGCAGTTTGAGTTGGTGTTACAGTATTTGTAGGTGTAATTGTAGGAGTTACTTGAGCAGTTCCTGTTGGAGTAACTGTGTTAGTTGGTGTGTTAGTTGGCGTAACGGATGGTGTCGCAGTATTTGTTGGTGTCACTGTTGGGCTAGCACCTGGAGTATCTGTCGGTGTAGTAGTAACTGTTGGCGTATTAGTTACCGTAACTGATGGTGTACCTGTTGGAGTAACTGATGGTGTACCTGTCGGTGTAGTAGTAACTGTTGGGGTATTAGTTACGGTAACAGATGGTGTACCTGTTGGAGTTACAGTATTTGTTGGGGTATTAGTTACGGTAACAGATGGTGTACCTGTCGGTGTAGTAGTAACTGTTGGGGTATTAGTTACGGTAACAGATGGTGTACCTGTCGGTGTAACTGTTGCAGTTACTGAAGGTGTAACTTCAGCAGTTATTGATGGAGTTACAGTAGTTGTTGGTGTATTTGTTGGTGTTATCCCTGGAGTAGTTGCTGGTGTTCCTGTTGGTGTGTTAGTTGGAGTAACGGATGGCGTACCTGTTGGTGAACTAGTAACCGTTGCAGTAATTGTAGGAGTTACTGTATTAGTGACTGTATTTGTTGGTGTGTTAGTTGGTGTTACACCTGGCGTAGTTGCTGGTGTTCCTGTTGGTGTGTTAGTTGGTGTAGACGTTAATGTTACTGTAGGAGTAATTGTAGGAGTTACTGTATTTGTTGGTGTACTTGTTGGGCTAGCACCTGGAGTATCTGTCGGTGTTACCGTCACAGTTTGAGTTGGAGTATTAGTAGGCGTAACATCAATAGTGTTTGTTGGAGTAGTAGTAACTGTTGGAGTGACTGTCATAGTCATCGTTACTGTCTGTGTTGGCGTTGGAGTGGCCTGAGCCTGAGTCGGAGTGTTTGTTGGAGTAACTGTATTTGTTGGAGTAAGAGTTGGAGTAACAGTAAGAGTTGGTGTAACAGTCGGTGTGACTGCCGATTCGTAAACAACTACCTGTTTAGAGACAGTTTCATTATTACAACCAACTTGTTTATTAACTACAAGTATAAGGTATTGAATACCTGCAACTGAACCTGGTAAGTCTAAAACAACTCCCGCAATAATTTGGTCTCTAGTTACACCCGTTTTAATCGGCGTAGTTGCGGTAGAGGCGGTATATATACTGAATGGTCCGACTGCATTTGAACTTAAGGTTAATCTTATTATTACTTGAGACATTTATTAATACGTTTGTTATATAAATACTACAAGATTGTAAAATACAATCTTCTATTTACTTTTTTATTTGGTTTTTAGTTATAACTTATTATATATATAACACCCATTTCTATGATACCGTATACCCTATCAAAATATTCGGATTCGTTGTTGCGACAGTGAATTGGTGATTTCCACTCGCATTATCAACATTTATTTGTATAACACCATTAACAGTAACAGTTAAGTTAGTTGTCGGATATTGAACACATCCACTACCTGCAGGTATCTGACTAGCCCCATTGATTGATATTACATCCCCAATTTGTAAGGGTATATTCTGAGTATTAGCATATGTGCCTGTACCCGACACTCTACTATAATTAAATATTGTTGACGAACCGTTAGTTATAGTTATCGAACCAAATGAACAATCTTGAGCATTAGTTTGAATAGTTAACGTTGACGCCGCTGGTGTCGGTGTAGGAGTTGGGGTTGGGGTTGGTGAAGGTCCACATGGTGGTACATTATAACCTAAATTATTAATTGCTGTAATTATTAGGTCCATATAATATTGTGGTGTGGAACTAGGTGTCACATCATACGTATTATGTATTTCGGTTTTATCGGATAACCCAAAAGGTACCGTATATTGACCTAAACCACCTTCAACCGACTGTAATAATTCTTTAAAATTAGCGAATATGCCGGAAGTTGATGTCTGAACTTGGAAATACTCACCAAGAATATAATTAGTTGGATTATTATCGATGTTCGACCTTAAAGTTGTTATGTCGGTATTAAAGGTAGAGGTTCTCGGTGTTAAATTATTCCAACCGCCAGCCCCACCATATGGACTTGCCTCGTCTTGGAACGATAAGTTAATAACTTTAGTAATTGATGATGTTGTACCGGTTGTCGCTAAACATGCATATCCTCTCTCAAATAATCCCACGTCCGCCGCCATTTCTAAAACTCTAACTCTACTATCATATAGTGCTGAGTCATTGTTGTAAAACGGTAGTAGACATGTTTTAAGAATAGTAGTCGCCATAGTATTTAATGGCGTTTCAGTACCACTCATAGAACCTGAATCATCAAAGAATATATTAATTTCGGTTTCATCATCAATTACAACCACTGCTTGTGTCGGAGTAGGTGTTGGCGTTAAAGTATTTGTTGGTGTTGGTGTTGGTGTCGGAATATCAATACACGTTATGTCATATATAATCTTAGTACTCAACCTAAAGTACACTCCCTTTAATTCTTCACAGTCAGAAATAATAGTTATTTGATTATTATTAATGTCTAATGTAAAGCTTTCAATTTGAGGTATTAGTAAAAGTATAGTGTTAACGGCATCCATCCATTGTTGAGCACTTGGGTATTCACTTAATGTTGTTCCCGTATAAAATGGGTATTCGATATGTATTGGTGGAGTTATCACTCCCCCTGAAAAATCAACTATCGCGTAGAATACCGCACTATTTAAAGTACAATCAGTATGTCCTGAGGTTAAATCATTAAACCCTTCATTTAACATTGTTTCAAAATCCCTAATACCTGCTGACGTAGTTATAAAGTCATTCTCACAAATCTCGTTTAATTCGTAACATTCAACATTTTGACTGTTACAGTTAATTGTTACCGAATCAGTATCGACACAACCATTGGCATCTATTATGGTCGCAGAATATGTACCACCACTTAAACCGCTAATTGACATGGTAGTTTCACCATTGTCCCACTGAATAATAAAAGGAGCTAACCCTTGGAAGATAGATATAGTCGCAGTACCATCGTTACCCGTAACACAGTTAGTTGTCATTATAGCGAAATCCATACCTGTTGATGCACCTATAGTAATGGTTTCCGATACCGTACAATTTAAACGGTCAGTTACTTCTAAAAGGTATGTCGATGGGACTAAATTAGATATTTGTAATGTAGTTAGGTTAACATCTATTACCGAATAAACAACCGCACTTGTGTTTATGTTAGTTAATGTATAATCAAATGGAAGTTGTAATGGTAATGAACCCGCAGTTAAAGTAACATTAATCTCCCCATTATTACCGCAAGTCCCACTAACTATCGTAGTACCTACAGTGAATTTTGGATTATTAGTTATGGTTTCTTGAGTAGTGTAAGTACAAGAACCATTTTGTGTTGATATAGTAACAGTATAGGTATCTGAAGGTAAATTATTAAACGTGTGTGATTGGGAACTCGTACTAATAGACTGTACTGAACCATTACTATCAGTTACACTGTAAGTGAATATCCCTTGTGGGGCGCTAATCTGTATAGATATATCCCCGTCATTATTACAGTCAGAGTTTGTAGTATTAACACTAACAATGTTAAATCCAGCAGTTGACGTTATATTTTGAATAGATGTTATACTACACCCACCAGCATCTGTGATTATGGTACTATTAAACCCGCCACATAAACCTGTAAATACCTGACTTAAATTATTAGTGGTTACAACAGGACCACTACTGTTTTGAAAAATATATGGTGCACTACCTCCAGATATCGTGATATTAACTTGACCATCACATATGAAACAATCGGCTTGGGTTGGAATTGTTGACACAACACCTAATGGACTAGCTAGACCAACGTTAAATGAATCACTAACCACACATCCAAGTGAGTCCGTCACATTAACTGACCAATTACCTTGACCTAACCCTGTTGTGGTTACACCTGTCTGATTATTTGACCATAAATACGTATATGGTGGTGTACCTCCGGTAATATCAGTAACAGTGGCACTACCAACTCCAACTCCACATGGTGAGTCATCAACAACAACAACATTATAACTAATTACCGAAGTATTAACTATTACCGCGTTATTTGTTTGTGCCGTTGCACCTCCGAAATCGGTAACTATAGCATAATAGGTACCCGGTATTAACCCTATAAAACTTTGGTTAGGTAATAAACTATTGTTTGATTGTGTAATACCTGCATTATTATATAAATCGTATTGATATGGTGAAGATAAGGAATTACTCGTAACCGTTAATTGTCCGGAATTAAAGTTACCACATGTTGTTCCTGACACACCTATTATTTGAGCGGTAAAACATCCAGCAACAGTTACATTTATAGTGACATCTTGATTTGAACCACCAGAACTATCTGATAATATAAACACATAATTACCTTCATCTACACCATTAAATGTAAAGGGTCCGTTACCCGTTTGAGGAAGTAATAGAAGACCTGATAATGAAGTTGTTGATGTATTTGTTATAGTATAAGGTTTAGTACCGTATAATGGTGAAATAATTATAATTCCACTACCACTAACACATGTACCTGTAACATCAAAAGTATAGTCTAATGGCCCTTCGTCACACCCCTGTACACACGCATCAGTAGTTATTCGAACTTCCGAGTAACTCACTGAAGTATCAACACAGACATTTAATCCAACTTGACTACCTTGTTGTATAACACCACAACAATCAGTATACGTATAAAATCCAGTAGTTACACCTGAAAAACATCCCGTAGTTTCACATTCATTACAACTCGTAAAGGGACCTATTTGATTAGAGGCATTACTAAGTGGTTGAGAGGTATTAATATTAACCTCTTCAACCGTATAACAATCACCTGATAGATTATAAACTTCATTTGTATTTCTTCCACCGGTAGGGACATAAATGATGTTTAATGGTGTTTGTATATTAAGTAAGAAACTATCTAAAGATGGTGTTACAACTCCCACCGTGAAATTACTAACTGTAGGGTCACTTAATATACCAAAGTTTTTAAGTCCCGAACCATTTTTGTATTGGGCGGGTAGATTTTGATACGCGGTTGTTCCAGTAAGGCCAGAATAAACATTAGTTGTGGTTAACGCACTAAAATTTAAAAGCTGTGGTCCGACCTGAAGTATATTATCACCGTAAGTTGATAAGAAAGTCGAAGCGTCAATAGTTTCACCCTGAGATGCCGCAACTGAATGGAAAGCAAATGCCGGTTCCCCCCCATTATCAGTAGTAACTACAGGATAAACCAAACCGTTTATAGTTCCACCACTTTGTCTTATTTCGTCCCAAACTTGTAAATATGACTCATAATCATACTGAAATCTATCTGTATATTGTGTTACTAAATCACTACTCCAATATGTACCCCTTAAATTAAATGGTAACAGATAAATTTGTTCGGCTTTATCGTACTCACCAGTATAAAGACCAACATAACTGTCGGACTCATCTATAATAAAAATTGATATGTAATTACTTTCTTGACCTGAAAACGTACCTGGACCACTATTCGAGGAACCATCTAAATCGTTATGACTAAATGGTACACCATTAGTTCTACTATCGTTAATACCATAGGAACCTGTTAACATATACCCCCTATTAATTCTTCGGTAAATATCCCCAGTCGTCAATTCATCGTTAAATACTGATGGTTTAGGTACACACAGACTAGTGTTACCACTCCAACACCACTGACTATTATAAATTGAATTAGTTACTGGTCCACTAAACTCATTAATTTGAGTTCCATTAACCGTACCCCCACTTAATGAACCTAAATACGGATAAGATGCCCACCACATCCAATTCTCACCATTGTTTGAATTTTCACCAATAACTCCCTCATATAAATTATTCGCACTTAACTCTCCGTTATTTACTTTCGTGTTATACCAAGTACGTATAGAATCCGAAGCATCTTGAGCTTGTGTCGCATCTAATGATGTTGCATCGTAAAAAACAAAAACTTTTTGACTTTCGCTTATTACCTCACAACTATTTAATTTATCGGCTAATGCTGGAGCTCCCGCTGAACTAGGAGCTGGTGTTGCCGTTATCGTAGGAGTTAAAGTTGGCGTAATCGTTGGTGTTAGAGTAGGTGTAATCGTTGGTGTTAGAGTAGGTGTAACGGTATTAGTTATCGTTACTGTTGGTGTTGGGGTAACAGTCATTGTTGGCGTTGGTGTCGGAGTAGATGCCGAAAGACATAACGAGTCTGAGCAAGTCGCAATACCATCAGTAGAGGTAGCTGAAGCATATATATTAGTCAGGTCAGTATATGTTACCGCAGATGAGATATAACTATAACAACCATCAGGTATTGTTATAAAATTTTCAAGTAAGTAAAGATTAAATAAAACGGGAGGTGTTACCAACAACGCATCATAATCAATACTATTAACACGAAAAACTTCACTAGTGTTACATCCGGAAAAGTAATAATGTAATACTGATGGATTAGTGTTACCGGTACAGTCATCGCAAGTGTCAAAAATTAAAGTTAGTTCCTCGTTAGTTGACTCAGAAACCAAAATTTGAGTTATTGGACCACTATCACCTCCATAACACGATGGTTTTTGTAACTTTACAAAGTTACCATCAACAGGAATACTAGTTGCGTGTATCCCTAAGGGACTACCCCAACTTATTGTGTCAGCACTAAATTTAGTTAAACTAACTGAATTACCTTCACAAGTAGTATCCGCACTATACTTATAAACGTTTAAATTAGAATTACTTGTTTCACAGTCAACACAATCAGTATACCACGAATCAACAATCACCGGATAATTTGTGACACTACCACTGTACGGTGATTGAGCACTATTAACTCTTAAACAAGGTCCTCCCCATATCGATGAGTACGACTCACCCCTATCATGCATATCCCCAGGATATTTAATGACCAGTGTATTCGAGGTAAACACATTACCATAACAATCATCAGAAGCCGTAACCCATCCATCATACAACCCATTAAAATAGTTTCTAGCTGATGTTGCAGTATATGGTATTAAAGTAGATACCGCCGGACTAATATCTGAAGTAACAGACGTTGCAGTATCAAAATCGTAGTTAACAACACCTTGATTAGTTATATGGTTATAATCCTCTAAACTAAGTAAATAAATGGGGTCATATCGATTAGTATCTGAACCTATTACCAATAATTGGTTATTGAATGTATTTGCACTATAGAATGAGGTATAGTATCTAGGAGAGTAAACGGTCGTTCCTGTACCCGTTTCAATTTCTATATAATTTTGAGCAAAAAACGTAGTATTAATATCGAAAGTGTTACCAACCCAAACTGTCCTACCCGCAGTTAAATCTAATACCCATAATTCACCAGATAGTATTTCGGTATCAAAAGATATTGGTGATGAACCTAAAGGGACAACTGTCCATATACGTGACCTAAATTTCCATGTTGAGTTTGAAAATAAACCTAAAAGACTTAAAGTACTGGCCAGAGTATTCCCCGCAGGAACTATAGTGTCATCCCACCTTAATGTGATTGTATCTCCGGTTATTGGAGAAGAGACCGATGAGGCCTGTTGTAATTGAAAATACTGAAACGCCATTAACTACAATTAATTTCTATGTTTACTCCAACATTAACTGTTAAAGTTTTATTGGTAAAATCATCATTACACCCAGTATTACTGACTGTTAAAATATTATTACTATCTATACTATAATTTAAACCACTTTGATATAAATACTGTAACTTACTATTCAATGCATTAATCCATTCAATAAATGTTGGGTAATCTTGCATTCCATAACCTATATAGAAAATTTCTTGGACTAAAATGGTCGAATCTAACCTTACATCTACATACCACGTACTCGTCAATGAAGATTGAATACAATCATTAACTGTGTATCCTGACTTCGCAACACATTGATTAACACTATTAGTTAGTAATGTCGGCATCGAAGAGATATTAACATCACATGTTAGTGTTTGGTCAATGCAGTCATCCCTAAATAATTGACCATAATATATACAGGGGATACAATCGATAGGTATTATCTCACAACCTCTTTGCCTTCTCCATACATGTTTTTGTCTTTGTAGGACATTATTAACCATTTTTTGACCACCCATCCATATCGTAGACGCCGGAATCATTTGTTCAATTAGTTTCGTCCAATAATCCCCAATACCTAAAGTAAAATCAATCATTTTTTGATACGTATATTGATTAGACGGTATGTTAACTGCGGAGTCTGATTGTAAATATTTCCAATATATTGATTGTAATGTCGGATAACTATTAACTGCACCATCACTAATTGTCTGCCTATTTCTTACATTAATTAATGTATTATAAAAAGTCTGAGCAAACTCAAAAAATGTCTTTTCTTTAGGAAGTGGATTAATTACTGTCCAATCCTGACCACCAGGTGACGGATAAGGTGACGTTAAACCTGAAGAAGGAAAAGGATAATCATATCTTCTCGACATTCTCCATATATCGTAGGTTATACCTTGAGCCATATTTAAATATATTTCTACATTTTTGGCGTTAAGCACTAATTTTTCATCAAAAACCTCATAATACGCGTTATACGCTCCGTCTCGGTTTCTTCTTATACCCGTTTCCGTATCATCCCAAGACTTATTATTATCGATAGTTCTAGTTAAACCAAAACCAACATCCATAAATGGAAATTTCCTGAACCTATCAAAATATTTTTGACCATAAGTGAAAGTCTCTAAAGATGTTTGAATACTAGGATTCGCCCCTGTAAATGTTGAATTAGTAATATCAAGTTTTTCTACGGCTCTATGGTCCGGAGTCTCGATATACCATCCCGCTCCTTTTTCAAAAAAGTATTCGTTGTTTGTAATTGCTCTTTTTGGGTAACCATACTCATTCATAGGGTAATCACCTCTAACCGTGTTAGTTTGTGTGACATATTTAGACGTTGTAAATCCAGTGTACGTCACCCCTTGGATATTATAAACAACCGCAGGGTCTAATGAGGGAACATCGTCAACTTTAGTACCTCCAGAAAACTTTAAGAATTCACCCTCAAACCTTTTAACATTTATCGGCCCATCGGCAACATAAACAATCTCATTAAATTCAATCAAATCTTTAGGTGCTCCCACCATTCTCAGAATAGCCTCAATTGAATGTCGGGTACCCTTAGATTTAAAGAGGTAAGCGGAATTTAATATTAAATTCCTGTAGAATTGGTAGTTTAACTGATTTGGTGTTGGGTTATTTTGAAATCCAGAATATAACGATTTACCCTCAGAACCAAATATTGCAGTTAAAAAATTTTCATTAGTAATTGGAGATATGTCGGTATTCCAACCTAAAGTTTGTGCTAAATTTTGTAATAATTCAGATGGTATATCGTTTTGCGGAGTATAGTGTACCGAATTCATAAAAGATAACGCATCTATGAATTTTTTAGATTCATCAAAACTTCTACCGTAAATCTGTAAGACTTTTTCTACTTTTTTATCTCCAGTATCGAAATCTTTAAATGCCCCGGTAGTTAAAAATCTAACAATTAAATCTGTTTTGTATCTATCAATGAGTTCACCAATCTGACTAACCTGTGTAAGATAGTTATCAAACCTTACTGTTAATATATCTAAATTCCATACCCCAAATTTAGGCCATGTAACTTTTTTCTTACTTTTAACGAACTGACCGTTATCGTTTTCCTCAACTAAATCAAAAGTTGCGGTATATGGAGGATTACTAAATCTATTAAGTAGAAAATCTTCAACCTCATCAAAATACTCTTGAAATGCAAATTCAGTTTGGAAAGTATTTGGTCTTAAAATTAGTGTATCAGTAGTAGCTGTTAGACCACTAAATGGGTTGCCTAATACGCTTACAGTAACCGTACCCGCAGATACATTTTGTGACGCTATAAAATTAACAAACTGATATTCTGTTTCCATATCATTAACGTATAACGCATATTTGTTATAGTTAGTGGTCATATCTCTTAAAGGACTTGTTGGGTACGCTCTAACAGAAACATTACGTGCAGCATTCACCGAGTAGTCAATATCAAAAGGGTTATCGAATCTTGTAACGTCCATCGTAAATGTTGTTACTTGTTCAATACTATCGAACGATATATTATTAGCGGTATTAGCACTTGAATACGTTGGTAGTGACAATCTATTAACTTGTATCGACGCAGGAAAGAAATTAATTATCTTTGTGATTGAAGCTGAAAGTCTTTTTTGTAATGAACCGTAAAGAGCGTAATTAGTAACTTGACTAATGTCGTAATTTGGGTAAACCCTATAATTCTTTATCGCTATCGCTTTCGACTCTTCAATACTCGTAACATCCAAATCTGTTAATGAAATAGGACTACTAAAAACACCAGTTTCAAATGTTCTATTAACTTTTTCAACAATAGATGTAGAAAACTCAAAATTACCCTGAGTTAACCCACCACCCGCAACTACTTGAAGACCTACCAAATCTGGTGAAAATGATTCGTCCGCACTTGGTGGTGCCGGTGGATAGAAATACTTATTATTGTTGTTATTTGCCATACTTAGTTAATTATATTGTTGAAATTCTTACTAAAATCAATATTATCGTCCCTATCTTGTCGAACCTCATATAGTAAATCATTAAACTCATCTCTAATCTCAAATAAGTTATATTGTTTGTAAATATTAAGACTACTATCATACATTGTGTATATCCCGTCTTCCATACTCTTAGTCTGATTACCATAAAGCGCAATAGCTAATGTATCTATATCGTGTTCCGCCAATTCCACGTCAACACTTATTGGATTAAAAAAAGTATTAGTCATCACAATATTCTGATTAGGTTGACCAATGAATGGTGTCGCGTTAGCTTTATTAGATGGTGCACTTGAAGGTGATACGGTACAGAAGATTAAATCACTTCCTCCGTCAACATATCTATAACGAATCGCTTTCTGCGAACTATTACTTAAATTAGTTACTACCGGCTCACAGTAAAATGCCGATGTAACGACCCTATAAAAGTTCGGTATTTTAGTGCCGTCACTATTTAAATATTCAATACGATACCCGATTAGTCCTTGATTTATGAATCTGTTTCTAAACTCTTGTGGTACACTATTTAAATCTATGATTATACCTTTTACGTTAGGTAATGATGATAACACACCACAATCAGTAATTGTTGTCCGTATCTCCACAGGTCTTATATATAATGTATATATACCAATTTTATTAAATTCTTCAGCTGGAAGTTTTAAATTATATAAACCACCTAATATTTCAACATCAGCATTACCACCGGTTGTTGAACTGTGGAAATAAGGTGTTAAAACATCTGCGGCGTTCAGTTTTGTTAAAACAAAATTTGTTGTAACGTCTCTTGATGGAGTATAATTTAAAATTATCTCTACATCTTCTGGAGACATGTCAGCTGGTCTTACTGTTCCGTATGTTCCTAATGCCATTTTATTTACTCGTTATTATTGTTTATTCTATAGTAACCATACCCATAAGATACCATGTCACCTAAGTTATCTACCTCCCCAAGTCTTTGTAATGATTCAAACCCTGAAAGCTTACCTCTCTCAATAAATATTTCAGATTGTATTTCTGGCGAGTCAACTACGTTAATTAATACTTCTTGTTTCGTAATCGCTGATGCAACTAACTCATTACTTGTTAATCCTGAAGATTCGGCTATGTAAAATGTTGTACCGTCAAGGTAATCGTAGTACTGAACATTATTTATTGTGTACGATGTATAACCACTAGTTATTTCATCTACCTTACCAAAAGGTTGACCTCCCTTAACTACTGTTGTTGTTACATCAAATTGAGTCGTACCGTATAGTTTTAGTTCGGTTAATCTTGAAGAACTAAAACCACTTAATATAAATGGTACCGTTGTAAAATTATTAGATGTCTGACTTTGTACTGTGTTTGAACTATCCCCCGTAAAAATATAGTTATAATTTATTGGTATTCCCGACCAACTTCCTCCCTGAGGTGTAAATGTAATATTACCGTAAGGATTATTAATTGTAACACCTGTGGTTGGTACATATACCTTTTTTTCTACTATTGTCTGACCCCATGGATTATTTTGAGTTAAAGTAATAGTATAATTAGTCGGTATATTAGGGTATGTGTGGGATAGAAATTGTGGCGCGTTTGAAGTTAATGGTTCGCTATTACCATCACCCCAATTAACCATATAGTTTGCTAACTTTAAAAACCCTTTAAACTCATCAGAAGTATTAAATAGTCTTATAGTATATTGATTTGTTGTGTCACCTGATGTTATGAAATTAGAAACTACATCCTGTTGTAAAGCAAAACCATCAAAAGGAGTATAAAACCCGTAATTTTCATAAGTTTGCCTAAACACTATCGGAACGGTCAACCCCGTTAATAAACTAGCTCCATTAGTTCCCCCACTTAATATTTGAGTCATACCAGTATAAACACCAAAAGTATTACCACTAAAGTATTCCGTTATTACATCACCTTTTATTGACTCAGGAGATATTTTTATATAATATTTTTCTTCCATTATTGTGGATTAACATATTCGTACCATTTTATGCCATTTGTTAACTGACCAACTCGATTACCTAATCCGTACCCTTCAAATACCTCATATTCATAATTACTAACGTCTAAGTCAACTTTATAATAAAAGTACTCAGACTTATTAAATTTAAATTTTTCTGACATACTAGACTGTGGTCTATTAGTCATTCTCACAAATTGACCTAGTTTAGCATTAAAGAATTTCGCGGACATATAAAATGTGTTAACATCTATATATTCCCTACTTTTTAACCAATAAATAAAATAACCTTCCTTATCCCCAACATAATCTAAATTAAATGTTGGTAATCTTATCTCGACAGGTTTAGGTATACTTGGGCTCCCTATATCAACTTGTTGTTTTTCTCCTTGTTGAGTCGGTATTACTATTGTGAAATATAACCTTTGGTTTTCAGATTGATTAGAATCGTAAAAATCTAACTTGAAAAAACTCCTTTTAAACGAATTAACATAATAATATAACTCTTTATTAGTGAATGTTATACCACTATATGTATTATAAACTGATGGGTCAACATAGTTGTAATTAGAAACCCATAAATTACTATTTCCTGGTACGGTATTACTAATATCTATTGACCGATTAAAAAATGAAAACTCATATGTTGTCCCATTCTTAGGCTCATTATTATTTGTTAACCACTCTTTATGTGAATACCTAGTGGTCTCAAAATCTTCAACTGGGTTAATAATTTCTTCAAGCACGTCATTCTCATACTGTTTAATTAAGTCTTCCCTACCAAAATTATCAAAGTTAATTTCAATAGGTAAATTAATCTGTGTGTCGTTATTATTAACGGTAAATCTAAATTTATTCACAATTATCAATTAAAGGTTGGTAGTTTATGTCATTGAAAACGTTATTATTTTTCATTAAAGGTGTTTGTAAAAACATTACATCAGCAAATGGATAGTGTTCACCATTTAAAAAAGGATTATTAACCCCATTTCCACTTGAATCTACATACCCATAGGAATATATGTCTCTCCACCTCCATTGTCCTTCATACTCCGAAAAGAACGAGTAATCAGGTACACCACTGACCTCGTCTCTATCTCCAACCTCAATATAATCTGAATATACTCTTAACTTTACTGAGTGATGTGGACTATATGTGTATCCATCAGGTAAATTAACCGTACCTGAAGTTGTATACACTGAGGGGTTAAATGAGTATTTATGTGAAATTGGGGATGTAACCGTTTCCTTTTGTTCGAATTCATTCCACTCGCATACATCACCCTTAAGTGTGGTACCAATAGGTAAATCTTTATTATAATAAAATCTAATATTTAAACCATTATCCCCTGGTTTATCATAAAAATCAACATTAATATTATCTTTATTATTAACGTTTAATTTCGACCACCAATTATCTATTGTGGTTTTTAAGAAATTAAAACTCCACCCAATTTCTAATCCTTTAGTGGGTGTGGTAGGTGGTGGACTATTAAAGTAACCCATATACCCTTTATTAATAATTGTCACAAATAATTCGGTTAATGGTCTACCAAGATTATCCAAAAGAGATATTGTGTCAATATCTTTATCAAATGAAAAACCAATTCCGTCTCGACCATCTTTAGTAGATATTCTACCCACTTGGTTAGGTGTTAAGGCTGAGTATTCTAATTTTTTTCTGATAGGGAAGTTACTTCTTTCAAAACCTAACCTATGTAAATCAGTATTAGATACATCAGTCAATGTTTTATGTTTTCTCACATAATACTTAGACATAGTTTCTCCTGAATTTTTAGGGTTTATAACCCTTTTTAAGTTACCCATCGCACCATTACTAATTGTTGCACCAGTAAACCCATAGTTATAAACATTAACTATCTTATCTTCATTTCCAAATGATTGGTCACCTAAACTATAAACCTCGAAAACATTTTTACCATTTACAGGGGTTTGTAAATATATAGAATCACCTTCATTTATATTATGTTTATAACCACAGTAAAAACTAATCATATTTTTACCATTCACGACTCGATTTTTAATTGAATACGGTATACCATCCGAGACCTGAAATGAAAGACTACTCCCGCTATCCTCATTAGTATATGTCATTGTCTGACCAGAATCATTACTATATGGGTAAGTTATGTACGTTGACCAATTATATGTAGAGGCACTTTTACTACGATAAATTATATGATTCGGTATACCTGTTGTACGAAAAAAATTAAATTCATCATAGGGTGGGTATCCTGTCCATATGGCGTTTGGTATAGAACCCCCTGAATTAATGAGTACTTGTGTTGGATTAAGTAAATATAACTCATTCTCAAATGGAGCATAATTACTACATCTACCCGAAACAGTATTGTCAAACAAGTTAACTATTTTTCCGGCAATTCTAAATTTAGTTGAGATTTGTCGTTCGTGGTCAAACCTTTCTTCTAAATTTAATAGTACTGTTCGGTCCCCTTCAATAATACTTTTCTTACTGTTTTCTATAGGTATCTGTATAGATAGGTCAGTATCAGGTGCCCCAGCATAACGGTCGGAACCCCTAACAATTCTAATATCTTGATTATTTTTTTGATTACCCATTTAAATCAGCATTAAATATAAATTTAGTTATGAATCTATTCATCGCACTTTTACCCCTTTTCAA
>Ga0307489_10000992_pt1 | contig 18249 bp, 27 predicted proteins | sample SB12metaG_FD_202247 | JGI IMG/M metagenome (GOLD analysis project Ga0307489, IMG submission 202247) | Sea-ice brine microbial communities from Beaufort Sea near Barrow, Alaska, United States - SB 1.2 | ecosystem: Environmental > Aquatic > Marine > Coastal | place: USA: Alaska | collected...
CTCTGTATGGGCATTCCATCTGACGCCCGCTTTCCGGCGTGGAGCGCTGACGCTTTGCCCGCAACTCTGTATGGGCATCTCACTCAGGCGATGTAACGAAACCAGCCTCTTGAGAGCAAGCACTCGGCCGACGTTGAATCGACGAAGCGAGTCCGCACGTCACCATGAGCATTAACACTCAAGGTGAGTCATCCTCCGATTTCGGTCGAGTGCTTGCCCTCAATGACCCTCCTGCATGACGTTCTTGGACCAGAAGAAGGACGAGGCCATCGAGCGCACCTTCAAGCAGGTCAGCCTCAACTTCAAGCAGGTGTTCTCCAAGCTGGTGCCGGGCGGCAAGGCAGGGGGGTGCAAGTTGAAACGTTGAAACTTTGTCAACTGTGTTGAGCGCGCATGGAACTAAGCGCTTGAAACAAAACCATGATAAACTTCTCGTCATGGATGGGGTATGAACTCCCTACCTATCCTGGAATGCCACAAATGGACGCTTAGATGTCTTTTGACGTGAGAAGAGCCCTGTTCAGCTGTTCTATTCACTTCAACCCTGAACCCTAAACCCTAAACCCTGAACCCCAAACCCTAACTCTAAACCCTAAACCCTGAACCCTGAATGTCCGCTTGCGCCGCTACTGCAAGGGCGAGCTGGTGATGCAGCGCAAGAAGCCGGGCGCGGCGGCGGGCACGCCGGGCGCCGGCGCGGGCGCGGAGGACCAGACCGCGGACCCGCCGGCCAACCAGGGGTTCGCGGAGAAGTACAGCGGCGTGAAGCTCAAGGTGTCGTTCGGGCAGGCAGGGGGGGTCATTCAGAACAAGCACTCGACCAACGTTGAATCACCTCCTCCTTCCCTGCACACCTTTATACGCATTCACGCTGAAATTAGGTCATGCTCCGATCTCGGTCGAGTGTTTACTGTCAATGACCCTCCTACCCTCCTACCATAAACCCTATACCCTTATCCCTAAAACCTAAACCCTAAACTCTAAACCCTAAACCCTAAATGCAGGGCGAGACGGTGATGATGAAGCAGCTGAGCGGCGGACAGAAGACGGTTGTGGCGGTTGGTCTCATCTTCGCCATCCAGCGCTGCGACCCCATGGCAGGGCGCTGCAGCTTCACCCAAGCTTCACCCCGGATTGACCAACCGCGCCCGGTTCCACCGCTCGACGCTGAAATGATGAACCGCTTTCAAACTGTGCATTCAACTTGAACGTGCGGCCCTGCGCCACGCCGTTCTACCTGTTCGATGAGATCGACGCCGCGGTAGGGCCCAGCAGATGTTGCTCGCCACGTTACATCATGCCATGTATCTCAACAAATTAGGGTTCAACACGCGTGTCAATGACCCGACCCGGCCCGCCAGATGTTGCTCGCCACGTTACATCATGCCATGTATCTCAACAAACGAGGGTCCAACATGCGTGTCGATGACCTGGCCCGGCAGATGTTGCCCGCCACTTTATAGGATGCTGTCTAACGCTCCCGCCGCATTCCTTTGCGACGTTGCGGTAGAACGCCGCGCAGCTTTTTGCGGCGCGTTCTTTGTGTCGATTAGGACAGTCTCCGACTGCCCTATCTCAGATTCACAACGCGTGTTGACGCAGTGGCGGGCAATATTTGTGAGGTCCTACTCGGCGCTGGACCCACAGTACCGCACCGCCGTGGCGGCTATGATCCGCGCGCAGGCCGACCTCGGCATACAGTTCATCACCACCACCTTCCGCCCGGAGCTCGTCCGCGTCGCCGGCTGCATCCAGGCAAGGCGGTCATTGAGATCAAGCACCTAACCCGCCGATCGACGTTCAATCTCCTCCTCCTCCTCCTCCTCCTCCTCCTCCTCCTCCTCCGCCCATCTGTATGATAGAGTTATTGAGAACACGCACTCGACCGACGTTGAATCCCCTGCTCATCCTCCCCCCGTCTGTATGAGCATGGTGGGTATCGGTACTGGGTGCAGGGTACTGGGTGAGTACCGTACCGGTACTGGGTACAGGGTACTAGGTGAAGGGCAGTCATGCTCCGGTATCGATTGCGTGCTTGTGCTTCATGACCCTCCTGCCACATACACCCTGAAGGTAAGTCATGCTCCGAGATCGACTCCGTGCTTGTTCTCAATGACCCTCCTGTCACAGTCACCCTGAAGGTAAGTCATGCTCCGATCTCGGTGGAGTGCTTGTTGTCAATGACCCTCCTGGCCGGGCGTGCAACACTCGCACAAGGTGAGCAACGTGCGCGAGGTCACGCTCGACGAGGCGCTGCACTTGTAGGGCCCGCCAGTTATCGATTGCCACGTCATAGGGTGCCATCTAACTCAAGACGAGGATAAAAAAACTGTGCAGTCAGTCCAGGTATTACACAGTAGATAGTGCTCGAGTACTCCACGTCATTTGATGCCATTCAACTCAAGAGACGAGGGTTCAAAATGCTTTCGACAAAGTGGCGGTCAATGAGTTTGCCACGTCATTGGGCAGATGTTGCTCGCCACGTCATCAGATACCGTTTAGATCAAGGAACGTTGTTTCATCATGCGTGTCGATGACATGGCCAACGATGTGTTGCCCGGCCCTGACACATGCGTGGGTGACGCCACTATCGGCACGAGCCAGCGCGGGAAGGGGAACGCCAAGGTAGGGCGGTGCAGGTTGAACCTATCAAACCCACGTTGAAAGCGCCTGGAATCAAGCTCTTAAAACTGAAATATGGGAAACCGCTTTCAAATTTTGCTTTCAAATTCAACTTGCGCCGCTACACCAAGGACAAGCGCGCACGCAAGGCGCAGGACGACGACGACGACGAGAGTGACGACGACGATGACGAGGAGGCAGGGGGTTTACTGAGAACAAGCACTCGACCGACGTTAAACATTCTCCTCCTCCGCGCGTCTGTCTGTGCGTTCACACTCAAGGTAAGTCATGCACCGATATCGGCTCGAGTGCTTGTTCTCAATGACCCTCCTGCGAGGACGAGGACGACAGGGAGGAGGAGGAGGAGGAGCAGCAGGAGGAAGAGGAGGAGGATGATGATGAGGAGGAGGAGCGGCAGGGGGAGGAGGAGGAAGAGGAGGAGGGGGCGGAGGGGGAGGAGGAGGATGAGGAGGAGGAGGAGGAGGAGTAGATTCACACACGAAACGCAAGCTGTCATAATCGGGCCGCCGGGCGATCACAACGCACGCACATAGACGAAGAAACAAGCGACAACAGTACGCACGCACGCACATAGACCACGTACCAACGACGACCACGACGACATCGACAAGAATGAGATGATGCTAGTCTATGATTCACAAATATAGTTTATGATTCACAAACACAACGAAACCGTCAGAACGGACGCGCCCTGTCGGGCCCATGCTGCGTCTTGACGTGTGTTTGCGATCGCGTTCTGTAGAAGCGCTGCCCGCTGCACGGCTGCTCTTCAGCAGAGTAGCCACCAAGTCCTCTGAGAGACCTCTGTACAGTCGGGGCTGAGCCGGTCATCCTAAATCTACTCTTCGCACGCAGGGCCGTCAGTGACGACCGGACCTGAAGGCTGGCGCTTGTGCGAGGGCACGAGGCGCAGATAGTCCATGTTTTCGTATCGCCGCAGCTGCGCACGCTCCCACTCGAAGTCGTACGCCCCCTCCTGCGCGTGCTTGGGGTTGAAATAGTGCCCGCCTGTCAGGAGGGTCACCGATAACAGCAATCGACCGAGATGGGAGCATGAGTTTCATTCGGGGTGAATCTCATGCGGCGGAGCGCATGTGGCGAGGAGATTCAACATCGGTGAAGTGCTCGTTCTCAACACCCCCCCCTGCCGGTGCCATCCACCGCGTTGCGGGGGTCATTCTCGAAGCCGTAGAGCGTGACATGGGAGGCCAGGCCCATGGCCAGCAGTGCGAACTTGAAGCCGGTGGTGCCCGCGCCCGGCTTGGCGCCCGGCCCCGACCACGTGGCGTCGCACCCGTCCCCGTCCCCGTTTCCGTCCGCGCCCTCGTCGTCGTCCTCGTCCTCGTCCGGATCGGTGTTATCGTTCGCCGCGGTACTCCTGCGCCCCCCGTTGGGAGGGTCATTGAGAACAAGAGCTCGACCGAGATCGAATCATCATTCACCTTCCAGATGAATGCTCAGACTGTCGCGCGGAAGTGGAGGAAGATTTTCAGCGTCGGTGGAGTGGTCCTTCTTAATGACCGCCCTGCCAAGTGTTGGGGCGGAAGTACTTCCACATGGCGAAGGACGCCTCCGGCCGCAGGATGACCACCCGGCGCCGCTGCTCGCGCGTGAGCCCCAGGTCATCCGACCGGCCGCGGCCCGCGTGGTCCCCTAGCAGCAGCCGGATGTATCGAGAGTAGTACCACGAGTTGCCCCAGGCCATGGTGTATGGGCGCAAGTTGACATATAAATCAATGTTTGAAAGTGGTACACCATATTTAAGCTTCAGGCGCGGAAACCAAACGCGGTGAGCACGGGAACAGCCTGGGGCGGACACGGGTACAACCTGGGTTTAACCTGTTGTCAGCCTGGGGACAATGTGGGGTCAACATGAGGTCAACCTGGGGTCAACCTATGGTCAACCTGGGGTCAATATACACCGCTGCACCATGGGCGGCATCCACAGCGTCATGGGTGTGGTACGCAGCGCGCCCGCCATCCAGTCGTCGGCCTGCAGCGCCTCCGACACCTGCTCGCTCACCACGTGGCAGGTCGTGCCACGACTAGGGCCTGCTAGACATTGCCCTCAATGTCATCCAACGCATTAAAAACCTTCTTCGCTTAAGAGGTATCTGGCGTCCTATAATTTGGCGAGCAGTACTAGTATCTGCCAGGCTTGCCAGATGTCGCCCTCCACGACATCCAACGATCAAGCCCTCGCCTGTTGAGCTATCTGGCGTCCTATGACGTGGCGAGCAACTCGAGTATCTGCCAGGCCCTACCGGCTGCCCACGTGCGCGTCGTACGCTTCGAGCCCAGCGCGCGCGTACTCGTTGAAGCGCACTACACACCGGTGCGCGTCTATGTCCGCCCCCGGCTTGTAACGGCTCAAGTTGAAAGCGAAAGCAAAGCTTGAAAGCGGTTCATCACATTTCAACTTGATTCGCCGCAACCAAGCGCTGACAGACCTAGAGTCCCTCCGCTGGAAACGCCGGAAGAGGTTGATTCGTGCTCACTATATGAGTGCCTGGGGACTCGATGAGTGTGAGTAAAAAGCGCCGAAATCAATCGCAGTCAGCCCGGGGTCGAGGTGCACCGCCTGACCAGGTTCCGCCCCAGGAGTGAGCTGCTGTTGCTGACCACCGACACGTCGTCGCACAGACCCGCCGGCAGGTCGCCCGCCTCGGGGAGCGCCGCCACCACCAGCCGCATCACCTCCGCCACATCGGACGCGTCGAACGGTTGAGGGGGGGGGCGCCGGTGCACCGCGCGCCGCAGCTCCCCCGTATTGTAGCGCCGCAACTTGATTTTGAATGCAAAAAATGACAGCAAGTTCATCGAATTTTGGTTTCAACTTCAGTGGCAGGAAACAGGCGCTTTCAACACAGGTGCCAGCAGACCCCTTTTAGCTTGCACCGCCCCACCGTCGAATTGGGATCCAGCCCGTGGGGCTCGGGCGCGGGGTTGGGGTACCGGGGCTTGGGACGCATGGAGTGGCGCAGCTCCCGGGCGCGGTCCGCCGCAACGGCCGTGGCCAGCTCGCACCGGTCCTCGTTGCTCAGCGTGCCCCGCAGCAGCAGCCGCCGGGTGCCCACCCGCCAGGGGCTTACATTCGTCCGCTTTTAAGCTCAACGTAAGCACAGTTTGTGCTTGGTTCCAGTCACCAAAAGGCTCTGGTACAGGGACCAGAGCGAAAGCCTGCTGCCTCCTTATGATATACACGCGGAAGCGTCTCTGTGCCTCTCTCTATCGGCTTAGGTTGAGCGGAGAAATGGAGGAGTGTAGAACCCTGCCGCCCAGTCCTCTAGCGGGTGCGGCACGCGCAGCGGGCGCGAGGCGGTCACCAGCTTGTCGAAGCCGCCGGCGCGCGCGGCGAGGCGGCACAGCGGGCACCGCCCGTCCGTGCACAGCAGCGCCGCCCCGCCGCACACCTCCGCGCATCGCCAGCAGAACAGGTGAAGGCCGCCCGCGCATTGAGATGTCCTCCCAACGTCCAGGCTGCCGCCGTCGCCGCCGTCGCCGCCGTCGCCGCCGTCGCCGCCCTCGGCACCGGCACCGAACTCGCGCTCGTCCTCCGCGTCCCCCTCCGCGCGCAGGCACAGGCAGCACCAGGGCGCGCCGCTGCCGTCGCCGTTTGCCGGCCTCCAGGGCCTGGGGTATGCTGCCACCACGTCATCCCACGCACTTTTTGAACCCTCGTCTCTTGAACCCTCGAAGTTAAATGGCACCTTACGACGTGGCGAGCGATCCGCCAGGCACTACCGCGTTTCCCCCGCTGAGCTGCAACAGCCATCGCGGGTCCTTCGATCGTGCCTTGCGCTCGGGCGGCGGGTGCGGCCCGTCGTCTCCGTCGTAGTCAGCCTCCATCGCTGCCGCGTCTCCAAGCGCCATCCACGTTTATAGTGTGGGAAACCCTCTAGGAAGAAACGTGGTTCGCGCCACCAGGAGGAGGGGGACGCTCACCGCGAAGGGAACGTCACCGCGGAGGGGAGGACACCGCGGCGGGCACGTTCGCTGCCGCGTCTCCAAGCACCATCCGCGTGCGGGATTGATTCTGGGAGAAACACTTGGAGGGTGCCGAACTAATTTATTTGACTGGTGTAGAAAGCTTCGAGACCAGCAGCGTCAGCGTCAGCGTCACCAGCCTTCCGCCACACACCCGCCACACACCCGCGCACGCCGCCACGCGCTGTCATGCACACGCCGCCACCTCCGTCCGCTATGCACCCCTCTGACGCTACCTGTCCCCGCCACGTCGTGCGCCTGTCGGGCGCGCTCGCTCAGCTGTTGGGCGAAGTCGAGATTCCCGAGGACGAGATCGTGGACTGGTTGCGGGCGAAGGGGCTGATCACCTACCCGTCGCCGCTACTCGGGCCGCTGCTCGAGGAGTGGTCCGCCGTCGTTGCGGCGAAGGTGCTAACGCGGCTGGAACCCACAGACCTCGCCATGCTCGGGCGGGTGGATGAGGCGAGTCGGGCGGCCGTGGTGGCCTCCGGCCTGCCGCGCGCGGGGGTGAACTGGTGGGCGCCGCTCAGGCTCCAGGCGTTTTGCGTGTCTGTCCAACGGCTGGCTTGGGCCAAAGCGAACGACTGCCCGTGGGAGTCGCGGACGTGCGCGGTCGCCGCTGCGGGCGGGCGCCTTGAGGTCGTGAAGTGGGCTCGGGCGCACGACTGCCCTTGGGATGAACGCTTCCGTGACCCATCGATGGATTGTTGTGCGCAGGCCGCTCGGGGCGGGCACCTGGACGTGCTGAAGTGGCTTCGGGAGCACCACTGTCCGTGGGTCAATTGGACATGCGATGTCGCAGCACAAGGCGGGCACCTCGAGGTGTTGCAGTGGGCGCGGGCGCAGGAATGTCCATGGTCGGAGAGGGATATGTGCAGAGCCGCAGCTGAGGGTGGGCACCTGGAGGTGTTGAAGTGGGTGCGGGAGCAGAACTGTCCGTGGGATGAGGGGACATGTACAGCCGCCGCTGAGTGCGGGCAACTGAAGGTCCTGAGGTGGGCGCGGGAGCAGAGCTGCCCGTGCGATGATGAAGAAATGTGCGCACTCGCCGCTATGGGCGGGCAGCTGGAGGTGTTGAAGTGGGCGCGGGAGCAAGGCTGCAGGTGGCATGATGGGACATGTGCAGCCGCCGCTAGGTGCGGGCAACTGGAGGTCCTGAGGTGGGCGCGGGAGCAAGGCTGCGCGTGGGATGAGGACGCAGTTCGTGCCTCCGCTGATGCGTTCGGGCAGGTGGAGGTGCTGAGGTGGCTGGACGACCAAGGTGGTCATTGAAAGTGCCTAACCGCTGAAGCGCACGACGTTAGTACTCGTACATGCGCTCGAAGCGACGTTTAGTTTTGTATACTACGAGTTACGTTCATTAAGCCCCAAGGCACCAACATTCGTGAGCGTAGACCAACCTTTCCACCATCTATAGCGGAAAAACTCTAGGTCCGTCAGTGAGTAGACTAAGACTATCAAGGGTCACTATTCTACGACCATCATTTGTAAATTACACATCACGCACGTGTGGTGACAGTAAAAAAGAAGTCCAGACCACTGCGGACTCGCTTGCCTCACTCCCTTGCGAGCGTCCTCACTTTCTCCCCACCACGCCGCGACTGTCGGTGGTATGACGTCGACGAGGAAGGCCGCGAACGTTGTCGGTGTCGTCGTCACCGTTATCAGCGTCGTCATTATCGCTCTGCGATACGGCGGTTTGGTGTCTGGCAAGCGAGGGTGAGAGGTAGACGCCTCCGCCGGACGCCTGCGTAGAAACATTAGTACCTCCAGCGGGTTGGGTGGTGTGAATGGAGAAAGGGAGTCATGAAGAGGTAGGCCTGTGCATTGCTCCTCGAACCCAGAACGCTCCGCGCGAGCACCGCCGCCGCCGCCGCCGAAATGCGTGCGTTCTTTCACAAACTGCCACGCACGTCTCGTACATGTGTCATGTCATACGCTTCAAATTTGCATGTCACTTCTTTCAAATTTGTGTAGAGCTCTAACTCAAGAACGAGTGTTTTTTGTTTTGCAAAAATAATAACAGCTGAGGCTTTGCTTTGAATGTCATACCTGTACTGACACGAATAAACAGCAGCGCTACAGGTGCAGCGTGCTAAAGTCCAACGGCTCAAAGGCTGGCGTTGGGACGGCATAGAGCCACTAAGCTACAGCGCAGAGCGATGCCAGTCTATGTACAGTAGCATCAGTCATCACCGGAAAAGTAATAGTCAGAGTTGTCCCCGTCGTCCATTTCGTAAGGGTTGCTCCGCCCGGCCGGATCCGCGGTCCGGGCCATCTTCAAAACGTCCTCCCGCACCTGCTCGCTGCCCGCGGCCCCCGCCGCCGCCGCTGGAATCGTGTCACCCTTGGAGGTGCCGGGTCGCGCCGCCGCCTGCCCGCCCCGCTTCTTGAGCCACCGCTCGATGTATCCATCCGTGTTCTGTTGCGTCCGCCGCTGAGCCTGAAGCTCCGCCACTGCCCCCGCCGCCGCTGGTCTGGGGCGGGTCGCATGCCCGCCCCCGGCCGCCTCATCCCGCCGCTGCCGCCCTCCCGCGGTTCCACCCGCCGCCGCCGCTCCCGCCGCTCCCGCCGCGGACACGGGCCTGGTAGAGCAAGTGCTCAGATGTGTGGGGTCGGCGGCAGCGGCGGCAGCGGCGCGGTGGATGGAAGCGCGTGCGGCGGCCCTGGCGGTGACTCCCGCGCCCGGCTGCGCCACGCCGGCGCCCGCGCACAGCTGGCAGAACCAGTCGTCCTCGGGCACCTCGGCGAGACCCGCGCAGGAGGTGTGGAACACCGCGTCGCAACCGTCGCACTGCACCCCGTCGTCGTCGTCCACGCCGCACGCCACGCACGCGCTCTCGTTCGCCGCCGCCGCCCTCATTCGCGCCGCCCCCGCCGCCGCCGCCGCCGCCGCCGATTCCGCCGCCGCCGCCTCCGCTGCTCCAGCCGCCGCCACTTCCTCCGCTCCCGCCCCCTCAGCCCCTGCCGCGTTCGCCACGTACTTGACGGGGGTTACTATGGGTGTGCCATCAGCGTCGTGCTGGAAGACGGCGAACGCGTCGTCCTCGTAGTTTTCGATCTCATCCGCGCGTTGCTCCCACCGCCGGTCGCGCATTCTCTGCCGCGCTCCCGCCTGGCCCATGGTCGCGCCCCTCCCCCGAGCCGCCGCCCCCCCCGCCCCCCCTCCCGTCCCGTCCCCGCCCCCGCCCCCGCCCCCGGCCCCTCCCGGCGTCGGGTGGCCCTCGAACACCCGCGCATAACACTGCGCCGCGTCTTTCCCCATAACCTGCTTCGCCACGGCGACCCAAAAGTTTTTAGCGCAGGGGTCGATATCGGCCTGGGCATTCAGAAGTTGCTGGTCTTGCGCGGTGCTCCACGCCTCCGCGGGTTCCTCCTCCGCCTCGGCGATATCCTTGCCCTTGCCCTTCGCGTTGCCGAACACAGCTGCTCGAGGGGCTTTGGCGGGGGGCAGGGGTGTGGCGGCGAAAGTGTCGTCATCGTCGTCGGCCAGCACGAAGCCCGTCAGCACCCGCCCGTGGCCTGTGATGGTGGTGTCGTCTGCGGCGGCGGCAGTGGCGGCAGTGGCAGCGGCGGCGGCGCCGATAGCCTCCTCGTCGTCGTCTTCCTCCTCCATTGCGATATCGGCGTCGGGCATGTCAGTGCCTCCTCTTCGCCCGGGACGCGCCACACATTCGAGGGGGGTGGTGCTGCTGCTGGTGTGTCGATTTCACCCGGCAGCGCGGCCCTTACGAATTACGCGGGCCCGGGCGCCTCGCCAGCGGGCGCCTGGTCAGCGGCAACGGCCGCGGCGGGTGGCTGAGCTCCGCCGGCCGCCGGGTCCGTGTAGGTGAGCTGCTTGATGTGCCTCCACCCGGCGGCCGCGGACCTCCGCGTCGTGCGCCCCTCCTCCAACGGGAAGAAACGCAACTTGGGTGCCGGCTCCATTCTGCTGACGTGGCATTCGGTGGCGGCAAACGAGGGGGCGGTAGATTTGGGCACTGAATTGTGCTTGTCAACCCCACTCCTCGGAAGCTGGCGCCGTCCTGCGGCCCGCTGGGAGGCTCGCCGCGACCGCGACGTGACTTTGACTTGCCTCGCCATGAGCGCTCCGATGGTGGACCTGAGCCACCCGCTCAACAGCGCGATGGGGTACACGCCGGCGGCGAAGAATTCCACGTTCGTGATCCTGTAGGGCCGTATTTGGGCCTCGTCTCTTTCTCTTCGCAGCTCAATTGCGAACTGCCTCGTCCGTCGCATAGTGTACCCGCACCCATACACACTCGTCGCCTCCTCCTCAACCTCATCCGTATCGTGGGATACCCGCGCGCACTCGCCGCCCCCTCCTCCACCTCCTCCGTCTCATAGTATGCCTCAATGATTATGGCCCCTCTCTTTCCTCATTTACCTTTTCAGCTCAACTACCTACCTCACCGTGCCTCACACTGGCGCACGAACAGCTCTGTAGACACATGCCGATGGCGCCGTTCCCTTGGCCACGGCCTTACACGAGTTCCCGTTTCAGCACACAGCTTATACTCAGGCCGTCACAAACCATTCGCTCTCACGGTGAGCAGGGAATCCATACCATTCCACCTATAAACCTGGACAATCTGGTGTGGTGGTGTGGTGCAGGCAACGTGGCATATACCGCCTGGTTTAATCGTGCCACCAGACGCCGCCCCCTCAGTTTGGTCATGTCACCAGACTCCACCCCCCCAAGTCAGCTGCGGTTTGGTCCCAGAACCCACTCAAGTTATCACAGTTCGATGTCTCGAAGATAGGCGTCACTCGGTGTGCGGCTCGGGCGGCGGCGGCTGTGCACTTGAGCTGAAATCCGCACAGCTTGAAAACCGACTAACTTGATGAAGCGTGACGGTGTGCGGCCCTGGTGTGCAGGCCGGAGCGCCAGATAACGGATTCGGAGCTGGACGCGGCGGCCGCCTTCGTGGGCCTGCGCAACACCTTCCGCCGCATGGACGCTGTGGACAATGGCCTGCTCGTAGGGCGGTAGAGGTCGAACCCAGTCGTAACCAATTGAAACCACTTGAAACCGCTTGACACCGGTTGACACCGGTTGACACCAGTTGAAACCAGTCGAAACCCATGTTGAAAGCGCCTGGGTTCAGCAACAGAAAATAAAATGCGATACCGGTAGACAGATTTCAATGCTCGCATCGATTTCCACTTGCGCCGCTACATGCAGGACCACCGGCAGACGTTGCACGCCGCGTGCGCCGGCTTCCGCGTCAAGCACAAGAACTTCGACGCCGCGCTCGGACGGTCCAACTCCAAGGATAATTCCGGCGTCGTGAATGACAAGAAAGCAGCGCGGGATTTCTTCCAGTAGAGCTGCGACAGAGGTCCCGTGCGCAGCGCCGGTGGACGGTGACGCACGGCACTGGCTCGGGGCTCGTCGGTGCTCCCGCACTGTCACACCGTTCGGGGAGCACGCTTCGGCTTTGAGCTTACGGCAGCGCAAAGCCAGCTTTATCACCAGACGAACGTCAATTGATTACCTTATTACCTATACCTTCTAGATTTAGCTAGACCTAGTTTCGTAGTTTTGTCAGAGAGTCATACATTTTATCACATGTTTTAGTCCCCAGCAAAAGTGGCCGCGGCGCCCCGCACCAAATCTTCCAGCTCCTCCTCCCACCCCAGCAGCCGCGCCAGTTCCTGAAACCCCGCGCAATAGGGCCATTGAGAACAAGCACTCGACCCCAGATCGGAGCATGAAATACCCGGAATGTGAATGCTCATACAGACACGCGGCGGCGGCGGAGGAGATTCAACGTCAGTGGAGTGCTCGTTCTCAACACCCCCCCTGCCGCGTCGCAGTCGCCCAGGTACGCGGCGTCACGGTAGTTGCCCTCGCCGAAATTGAACCCCGCGCCCTGCCCCACTATCAGGGGCTTACTCTCCTCCACTGCTCGGCTTGACGTGAGCACTTTCGTGGAACATCGTGGGTGTATTGGGCGGTTGCAGTGACAGAAACGGCTCAGGTTGAGCTGGAAAGTGGAGGAGTGTAAGCCCCTGCCTACTAAGCGCGCGATGGCCGCCTGGCGCTCGTCCATCTCACCCACCACCTCGCGGTTCACCAGCAGCCGTCAACCAGGGGCTTACACTCGTCCACCGCTCGACTTGACGTGAGCACTTTTTGTGGGTGTTACATTGGTCGTTAGGCGATGTCATGGAGTTACAGAGACGAAAATAGCTGAGGTTGAGATGAGAAGTGGAGAGGTGGAAGGTCCTGCCGTGGGCAGTGGTCACGTGGGTGGTTGATGAGGCCGGCGAACGGGTGCACCGCCAGCGACGTGCCCGCCACGATGCAGCGGCGCATGTTGAAATTGAAAGCAAAGTCTGAAAGCAGTCTCTCATGTTCTAGTTTCAAGTGTTTAGACCCAGGCGCTTTCAAAGTGGGTTTGATAGGGTCAACCTGCATCGCCCTACCACGATCAGCAGGTCGCACTCCGGGAAGTCCTCGCTCGCCAACCACCAGGGTGATTGAGAACAAGCAGGGTCTATTAACTCAAGAAACAGGTTCGACACACCATAAACTTATCACGTGCCAACACTCTGTGGCAGGAGGGTCATTGAGAACAACCAGTCGAACCGAGGTCAGACGGAGCGTGACTCACCTTCAGGGTGGATGCTCATGCATACACGCTGAGGAGGAGGAGGATATTCAGGGCCAGTCAAGTGTTTTTTCTCAATAACCCCCTGATACAGACGCGCGGAGTAAGCGGAGGAGGACGAGGAGATTCAAGGCCGGTCAAGTGCTTGTTCTCAGTAACCCCCTCATGCAGACGCGCGGAGTATGTGGAAAAGGACGAGGAGATTCAACGTGGGTCGGGTGCTTGGTCTGAATACAGTACACCCCCTGCCAGGTGGTTGAAGCGGTGCGGGAGGTTCTCGCCGAAGAACACAATGTCCGGCCTGTAGGGGCTTACACTCGTCCACATCTCAGTTTGACATTAGCACTTTTTGTGTCATACATTGGGTGGTTTGTGTGATACAAACGTCTCAGGTTGAGCTGAGAAGTGGACGGGTGGAAGTCCCTTACGCACGTCCACTTTTCGGCCTGACGTTAGCACTTTTTGAGGGATACATTTCGGTGGTTGCAGGGTTTCGGCGATGAAAACGGTGTAGGCGGAGCTGATAAGTGGACGAGTGGAATCCCTTGCCGGCTTGACCAGCGCGCCGCAGTGGCACTGCATGGGCTCCCCCATCTCCGCTGAGTAGGGTCATTGACAACATGCACTCGACCGACATCGGAGCATGACTTACACTCAAGGTGAATGGGCAGGAGGGTACTCGAGAACAAGCACTCGACCCACATCGGAGCATGACTTAACTTCAGGGTGAATGGGCAGGAGGGTCACTGAGAACAAGCACTCGACCGACATCGGAGCATAGCTTACCTTCTGGGTATATGCTCGTACAGAACAAGCACTCGACCGACATCGGAGTATCTAGCTCACCTTCTGGTAACGCTCATATAAACACGCGAAGAGAGCGGAGGAGGAGGAAGAGTTTCAATGTTGGTCGATTCGTGTTCTCAATGACCACCCTGCGACGTGGCGCTTCACGTCCTCCACGCTCGCCGGGTGCCCGTTCAGGCAGTGCGCCGCGTCGAAGTTACCATGCGCCGCCATGACGCAGCGGCGCAAGTTGAAATTGAAGGCAACACTTGGAAGCGCTTCATCACATTGTGGGTTTTTTGGTTTTGTGCGCTGAATCCAGGCGCTTCCAACGCGGGTTTCATGACGCACCGCCGGACCACAATGCGGTCGGGCGGCAGCCCCGCAGCGGCCTCCAGGGAGTCGATGTTCTGCGAGAAGCACCGCAGCAGCAGCCCCGCGCAGGAGGGTCATCGAGACCAAGCATTCGACCGAGCTCGGAGCGTGACTTACCATTGGGGTTAATGCTAATACAGGATACGCGGAGGAGGAGGAGGAGGAGATTCAACTTCGGTCGAGTGCTTGTTCACTTACCATTGGGGTTAATGCTCATACAGGTTACGCAGAGGAGGAGGAGGAGGAGATTCAACTTCAGTCGAGTGCTTGTTCACATTTGTTCACAATATCCTCCCGTGCCTTGCGGTGCAGAAGGTTGACGAAATGGTGCGTGGGCGTGGGAGGGTACTGCCCCGGGTACAATTCCTTGGCCAGCAGGTAGAACGGCCGCGGGTTCTCGCGGAAGTAGTCCAGCTCGAACACCGCGGTGTACTGGCGCTAGTTGAAGTTGAACGCAAAACTTGAAAGACTGTAGAGACACATGTTGGTGTCAATCGCTTAGTTCCAGGCGCTTTCAACACGGGTTTCAACGTTTCCAGGTTTAGGGTTTAGGGTTCAGGGTTTAGGGTTTAGGGCGCACCCCCCTACCGCGGTTGGATGCGGAAGGTCGTACCGCTGCAGGTTGTCGTACAGCCCCGTTGTAGCGCCGCAACTTGAGATTGCACCACACTTTGAAAGCGCTTTCTCAAGACTTTAGTCTTGGTTGTTGTTGGTCGCGGCACGAAAGAATGTCCGCACTTCCAACACTAGCTCTGCCTACGCTACTAAAGATGAGTTTCACCCATTGCTGAGGGGAGAAAGTGCACTTTCAGCATCAAGCGCTGACACCAGGCGCGGTCAAGCCGGGGTGAACCTGGGGTCCGGCTGCCAGCACCCTACCCGGTGCCGGGCGTGCGGAAGTCTGGGATGCCGGCGCTGACGGAGATGCCGGCGCCCGCCATCCAGGGGCGTACACTAGTTCACTTTTCAGCTCAACTCGAGCCGTGTCTGAAACACAAAAATACCCTACACACCCCAAAGTACCCCCTGACACCCCCTTAACACGGGCTACACAATCCCTACGCGCACCCCCTATCCCATAGAAAGCACTCAAGTTGAGCTGAGGAGTGAACGAGTGTAAGCCCCTGCCGCCATCATTATAATCTTCCGCGCCTTCCCCGACTTGATGAGCTCCGCTACCCCCGTCATATCGAAGGAGCTCAGTATTGGGGTCGACCCAAATGCCGCCGATGGCGCCCGCGCCCGCGCCGGCGTCGCGCTCGCGGCCTTTTTCTTCGCGTTGTGGATGGTGAGCTTCTGAATGAGCTTTTGTAGGCCCGTCAGTTCCTCCTCTTCCTCCTCCTCCTCCTCCTCCTTCTCCTCCTCCTCCTCCTCCTCCTCCTCCTTGTTATGCTCCCGTGACTCCTCCTCCTCCTCCTTGAGCATCTGGTGTAGGCCCGCCAGCTCCGGGTCCACCTCCTGCTTCTTCGCATCCCGTGACTCCTCCACCCGTGACTCCTCCACCTCCGCTTCCTCCTCATCCTCCTCGTAGGGACGGACTGGTGACCTTCGCCACGTCATAGGGAGCCAAGAAACTCAAGAATAGAGGGTTCAAAGTGCGTGAATGGAGATGGCGAGCGATTTTTGGTCAGGCGTTACCTCCTCGCCCTCCGTGGACGAAGGTGGCGTGGGGGTCTGACCGCCCCGCGGCGCCGCCCGCTCCGACCCCGACTCCTGCGCCTCCTCCAGCTCCGCCGTGGCTGCGATTGCAGCGGGCGCGCCGGCCCGCCCGGCGTCGGCGCGCTCGGCGGCTGCTTCTGACATTTCATCCTCCTCCTTCGCCCCTGACGCGCGAGCTTCCTCCGCCCCTGTCGCCCCCGTGTCGTGCGCCGCCGCCGCCGTTGCCGCGTCGAGCCTGGCCATTATCCTCGCCTCCCTCGCTGCCAGGTACTCCAGCACGGCGGCCGCGGTGTGCGGGTCTGCGGCCGCCGCGTGTGTGCCTGTGTCGTCCCCGGCGTCGTGCACGTGCACGGCATCCACCTCCTCATCAGGCGCAGGCTCCGCCGCCCCCGCCTCGACCGCCGCCGCCGCCGCCGCCGCCCCCGCTACCGCCGCGACCGCGTCGAGTTTGGCCGTTATCCTCACCTCCATCGCCGCGACGTACTGCAGCACCGCGTCCGCCGCGTCAACCGCGGCCGCCGCGTCACCCGCGTCAGCCGAGTGTGCGGCCGCCGCGTGTGTGCCGTCCCCGGTGCCGGTGGGGCACCATCGCCCGGTGTCCCACCCGTCCGCAGTCGGGAAGCTTACCCCCATGGCGAGCCTGGCGGAGGGCCGTCGCACGCTCCTCGCCCACGCAACCGTATAAAATGGCTTCCCCCTTTTTCGTTGTTTACGCGGCCAAGGACTTCCCCCGAGGCGGCGCGGGTGGTTACGAGTTTAGCAGTTCGCGTCCCTTGCCCGACGAGGTGGAAGATGTCTACAGGGTGGTTTCCAATAGTGTCCTACCGCGGTGGCGGTGCGTTCGTTGTGGCGGCGTCGGTACGCTACATCCTCGCACCTGTTGAACTTGGCCGAAACCCTAAACACCCTAAAAGAACCCTAAACCTGCTCCTTGACAAGAGGTCTGTTCGCAACGACAACGCTTCTCCGCTTGCACGGGCCAGCACAACGGCGATCGCACGACGTTCACGGTTCCCACGTGTGTGAGATACGCCGAGTGCTAGCACGAGGTCGGCCAGCCGTTCGCTCGCGTGGAGGCCGAAGGGTACAGAGGACCCGTCCGTCGTCGTCGTCACCTGAGGGGACGTCAGCAAAGATGGTGGGGGTGGGGACACACGAGGAGACGATGGACGCGACGTCGCTGCCCGACGCGGCGGCCACGCCGGTGGACCCCAGCATCCAGCTGTGCCACAAGATCTTCCAACTCAACAACCCGAGCCTAATCGCGAACGCCGCCGCGCTCGGCGAGGAGGTGAAGTGGACGGTAACGGAGCGAGGTGAGCACACAGCACAGCACAGTGGCCTAGGGTTGTACTTTTGGGTCGATCTCAGATTCTGAGCGCCCCGCCACACGCACGCGACCGCCATGCGCCACTGCGGTGTGACGCGCGCTGCGGGAGGTATTGTGTGGCGATGCTGGCGCCGGGGAGCCGCGGACACCGCCCGCGCGCCCGCGTCACCCATGCAAACAAGGTTGGTTGGATGAGGGTTGGAGATCTGGTGAAGGTGCTGACTTTTGCGCCCCCCCTGCGTCGCCTCTTACCTCGCAGGCATGGTGGCGCTGTACCCGGGGTACTGCGAGAAGTTCGGTTGGGCGCTGGACCAGACGGTGCTGGCGGCGATGAAGGCCAAGAACGCGGCGAAGCTCACGGACCTGGACGCCAAGTGAGCGCCCTCCCCATGCCCCCGTGCCCCAGTGCCCTCCTTAACTCGATGTGCTTTATTTGCTGTGACCCCCTACCACCCCCACCATCTGGGCCTGGCGCCCCGCGTCGCGTCTCCCCCGCCCGCCCTGGCTCTGACTGTTCCCGTGTCACCCCCGCCTGTTCCCGTTCGTGCAGGATCAAGGATGCGGAGGACAACCTGGGTGACAGCGAGGTGCGCGACGCGATGCTGGCCAAGGCGGAGTTCCTTGCGGAGGTGGGTGACCGTGGCGCGGCGCTGGCGGCGTTTGAAGCGTGCGAGAAGAAGACGGTGGCCATCGGTCTGAAGATGGAGATGGTCTTCACGGTCATGCGCCTGCACATATTCCACGACGACTGGGTTAAGGCAGGGGGCGGTTTATTGAGAACAAGCACTCGACCGACTACTTTCAGTCTCCTCCTGCCCCTCCTCCTCCTCCTCCTCCTCCTCCTCCTCCTCC
>Ga0307489_10000993_pt1 | contig 18244 bp, 28 predicted proteins | sample SB12metaG_FD_202247 | JGI IMG/M metagenome (GOLD analysis project Ga0307489, IMG submission 202247) | Sea-ice brine microbial communities from Beaufort Sea near Barrow, Alaska, United States - SB 1.2 | ecosystem: Environmental > Aquatic > Marine > Coastal | place: USA: Alaska | collected...
AAGGCGCTACCTGATGCTGCGGCTGGTGGTGGTGTGCTGGTGCACTGTGCTGCTGTTGCTGCTTCAGCTGCTGCCGCTGCTGCCACTCCTGCTGCGTCTCGTTTCGTGGCGCTGGTGTTTCGAGCCGGAAGAAGACGTTTGAAGCACCGCCGCCGCCGCCCCCTCTCGCCCCGGCCCCCGCCCCCGCCGCCGTTCCCGCCCCGGGCCCTAGCCCGGCTCCCCCGAGCCGGGAGAACACGCTCGAAGCGCCGCCACCGCCGCCACCGCCGCCACCGCCGCCACCGTCGCCACCGCCGCCACCTCCCGCCCCCTGGCCCTGGCCCGCTCCCGCCTTGGGCCCCGCACCTGGCGCCGGGGGCGGTTGCTTTCTCCACCCGACTCCATCGGACTCTGCCCCCCGCTGCGGCTGCCGCTGCTGCTGTTGTTGCTGCTGTTGCTGCGGTTGCCGTTGCGGAGCCTGGTTGTGCTGCTGCTGCTGCTGCTGCTTTTGGAGGTCTGCCGCCCAAGCGCCGGCGAGCGGAGGCAGCTCCTCGTCGGAGTCCTCCTTGGTGAAGCGGCGCAAGTTAAATTTGAAAGCAAATTTTGAAAGCAGTTCGTCACATTTCAGTTTTAAGAGCTTAATTCCAGGCGCTTTCAACGTTGGTTTGACAGGGTCAATCTGCACCGCCCTACCTCAGCCCAGTTGCCAGCCCCCGCCGCTGCCGCCGTCGGACTTGCCGCCGGCGCCACACCCGGCACCGCACCCACGCCCGCCAGCGCCATCGCCGCCGCGGTCCGCTCGGCCTCAGCCGTCAGGTTCCCGCGCTGGCTCTCAAGCCACGTCAGCACGCTCTCGGCCTGCGCGCGCGCGGCCAGCATGCGGCGCCCGAGGTGCAGCGGCGCACGTTGAAACTGAAAGCAACGTTTGACAGTGGTTGTTCACACTTTAGTTTCAAGCGCTGAAACCAGGCGCGCTTTCAACTCGGGTTTTGATAGGGTGAACCTGCACCGCCCTACCGAGGGCGGCGCGCGCGGGGTCGACCAGCGCGGAGACCGCGGCGCAGGGCCAGTAGGTTTGGGTTTAGGGTTTAGGGTTTAGGGTTTAGGGTTTAGGGATTAGGGCCAGTACTCTATTTGTTCGATGATGTGGTGAGCACGGGGCAGCACCCCCTGCACCCGCCTGTGTTCTGACTGTTTGCCCATAATGGACTGGTGCGCATGGTGTCGAGGGGATGCGGGGAGCACCTCCAGCAGCCGCCTGGTGTCTGACTGTTTGCCCATAGTGGACCGGTACACGGTGTGACCTGGCGAGACTGTACCTGTAGACACTATATGGTAAATGATGCGGCGAGCACCGGTGCACCATGTGGCGGACGACGTGGCGAGCACCGGTACACTATAAGCAAACATTCAGGTAAAGGCCTTGCCTCGGCGGCGTCGGCAGCGTCGCGGCGTGCGGCGGTGCCCAGGCTCGAGATCTCGCCGCGCTCGCGCGACAGGACGGCGCCGAGCAGGGCCTCACCACTCGTTCCATTTATTCCAGCTCAACCCAGATGTTTGCTCATAGTGTACCAGTGTACCCGTACACACTCGCCCCATCCACCTCCCTGACTGTTGGCTCATAGTGTACCAGTGTGCCCGTACACACTCGCCGCATCCTCCTCCCTGACCTTGCGATCGTTCCGTTCCCAGCTCAACTGCAACCTGACTGCGCGCTCATAGTGGTCCAGTGTACCCGTACACACACGCCGCATCTCCTCCCTGGAAGTGCAAGGCCCTGCCAACGAGGGCATCGTCGAGCTTCGCGAGCTGCGCGCGGAACTCGGAGCACAGTCCCGCACGGAACGCGGCCGCGGCGGCGGCGGCGGGCGCGGAGGTGTGCGCACGCTCCGCGGCGGCGACGGCGGCGTCGGCCGCCTCCAGGGCCGCGCGCTGTACGGCCACGAGCGGCGCCGCGTGCTCCGCCGGATAGGGACAAGAGGCTCACACTCGTTCCGATTCAAGCTGAACTTGAGCTCTTCTGTCCACCGTGTAACCCAACTTAACTCATGACTGTGTCCTGGACTTGCTCAAGTTCAGCTCTAACAGAACGAGTGTAAGCCCCTGATAGGGACCAGCACACCCATCTGCCGCATTTTAAACCCGCCACGTCAACCAACGCACTTTGAACCCCGGTTTCTCAAGTTATGTGGCTTACACTACGACGTGGCGAGCAGTATATGCAGGGCCTTGCCGCCGCCGCGTTAACCAGCGCGTGCAGAGCTGCCTCGGCGCCGTCGACGGCTGCATCCCGGTCGGTCAACTGTTCCTCGGCACCCATTTTGTGGCACTGATTTGTTTCACTGATGCACGCGCGCGGCAACGGGGGCCGTCTCGTTCGAAGGCACCCAAGCGATCAGTCGACAGCCGCCGCCGGATGGGGATCCACACCGCTCGCGTTTTCTGCCTGACCCGTCAAGCACCGACCGTGTTGTTCACGCAATTGTCGCACAGGAGTTCCAACTTTGCACTGGAATAAGAATCTGCAACCAGATTATTGTTTATTACCGCGCGAAGTGCTTGGAAACTAGCGACAGAGCTCGGCTCTAGAGGAAGACGCTGATGTCGCGCGGCAGCCCACGGCGATACTCAGCTGCTTCTGTCGGCGTCCGCAGAGATTGTCACGGGAGGGGTTTCCCGCGCGCTTATGAAGCACCCCCCAAAAGAAACTGAGGTGCGCTGGCGCGTGGAGCGCCACGCCGTCGACCGACCGACCATCAAATCGATCGGTCGCGTTTTGCTTCGTCCGTCCATTTCCAAGATGCACGAACAAACAAATGCTGACGCGGCATCCAAGGCCCCCGCTCGGCGCTCGCCAAAACGGCGCACGCATATTGCAGGGCTGCGAGAGCCGCCTGCCCCGCCGCCCGCATTGCCGAAACCGCGCTGACAGGCACGATGGCATCAGTAACGTGCGCTCACTTGTCGACCGTGCGCGGTGCGGTGGCCGCTCGTCGGGCGCTGCCCCGGCCAAGCAACAACAACCCGGTCGCACGGTTGGGTAGTAGGGTGCCCATGCCGATGCCCAACAGCAGCAGGCGAGCTCACTCGAGCCGGCGGCGCTTGCACGCGGCGCGCGCCATGGCCGGCGGCGACGGCGGCGACGGAGGCGACGGAGGCGACGAAGGCTTCTTGGCTAAGATCAACCCTTTCAGCAAGGTAGCGAAACCAAACCCATTCCGAACTCTCGGGAATCTATTACTCTTCGCCATCGTTTCCGAGTTCCCGGCGAGCTCCGAGATGAGTCGCATCGATTGTTACACTGTCGTCATTACCAGCAGTCTTCCGCAGAGTAATCTTCCTCACCACCACATCGCCCTCTACATTTTCCCACACTCATCCACCAGACCACCACACAGTCGAGTGTACAGAACCGTGGCTCACCGTGTCGTCCAACACACTGCCCGCTTTTCCTGCAGAGAAACGAGCAGTCGCGCGAGATTCAGCGTGAGGAACGCGAGGAGGCCAAAGTGATAAACGACGACCTGCGCGAGAAGCTGTTCGGCAACGGGCTGGTGGGCAGGATGGCGGCATCGGCAGGGGCTTACACTCGTCCACTTTTCAGCTCAACCCGAGCCGTTTCTGACACAAAATACACCGTAGACGCCCCGTCAATCGCCAGCTCCCTCTTGAACACCCCCTGAAGAACCCCCACATGCACACGCTATCCCACAGAAAGCGCTTACGTTGAGCCGAAAAGTGCACGAGTGTAAGCCCCTTGGCGTCGGTCGTCAACAAAGCGCTCGGGGGACTCAAGGCGGGGCCTGGCATCATGCTGTACCTGTTTTCTTCGCTACAACGCTAGCTGCGCCTAGCACTACTAGACTGCAAATCAGTCTACAAAACGAGACAAACAAGTCGAAGTGTGGGCACAGGCAGAGCAGACAAAGTCGTGCACCCAGGTTTAGGGCACGTGGCGTACCGGTGTCCGCCACGTCATCCACCAGATAGTGTAGCGGTACTCGCCACAGTTAGTCCAGGAGCGAATAGTCAGGGGACGCTGTGCAGGCCCGGGAGGAGGATGCGGCGAGTGTGTGAGGGTTGTCTATGAGCAAATAGTCAGGGGACGCTGTGCAGGCCTGGGAGGAGGATGCGGCGAGTGTGTATAAAGGGTTGTCTATGAGCAAACAGTCAGGGGACGCTGTGCAGGCCTGGGAGGAGGATGCGGCGAGTGTGTATAAAGGGTTGCCTATGAGCAAACAGTCAGGGGACGCTGTGCAGGCCTGGGAGGAGGATGCGGCGAGTGTGTATGAAGGGTTGTCTATGAGGTGCAAGGCCCTGGGTGAAGGCGCAGTACGCGGCGGCGGACGAGAACGTGGGTCTGATATACGGGTACACTATGCGCTCGGTGGAGAACGACTCCAGGGTTCGACGCTACCTGGGAGAAGGCGAGGACTTCCGACTGCTTTGTCATAGTGTACCTGCACACACTCGCCGCATCCTCATACTTGACATGTACACACTCGCCGCATCCATCTCCATGCCCCCACTCTCGTCAACATAGAGTATATGTACACACTGGCCGTTTCCTCCTTCCTGGCAAAACTCTCGTCACCAGAATGTACCGGTACCGGACCCTAGGTTTCGAGGTGGAGTGCTCGTCGATGACGTCGCAGAATAGCTCCTCGCAGAGCATCAACGGCAGGGACTTACACTCGTCCACTTTCCGGCTCAACGTAAGCGCTTTCTGAGGGATCGGGGGTGCGTTTAGGGGTCGCCTAGGCGGTATTTCGGAGTTATGAGGGGGTATTAGGGGGTGCTCAGGGTGTGTTTTGTGTCAGGAACGGCTCAGGTTAAGCTGAAATGTGGACTAGTGTAAGCCCCTGGACAACGGCGTCTCCACGCAGTTGATTCAGATCGAGTTCTTGGCACAGGGCGCGAGCCAGGGAGGCGGGGGGATCATGATAACAAGCACCCAACCGACGTTGAATTTCCTCGCCTCCGCCGCTCGTCTGTGTGTTCATTTACCCTAAAGGTAAGTCATGCTCCGATTTCAATTCCCGTGCGTGTTCTCATGAGTCATGACCCTCGCGCCCGGGCGGTGGGCACGCGTGCAGGCCACGGCCTCCGGCATCGGGTTGGAAGACAGCTTCCGCTTGGACATCACAGCAGGGCCTCATGACAAAGTGCTTCAAACCACTTAGCGACTTAGCGACTTTGAGTGCTAAGTCGTCCAAATGGACAGCTCTGATTGGCCGAAGGGGACGAATTAGCACGCTAAGTCGCTAAGTCGTTGAATGGTTTGACGCACTTTGTCACACCTAACTTTGTTTTTGAAGCTTTTTGTCCCTGAAACCACTGAGTTATCCCGTGCATAATACCGCATCAGTACTTGGGTAAGGCATTGCATGACGGTGCAGCTGGAAAACGGGGAGACGTTCACGATAGAGGACGAGGGTGAGGGGGGGGGCGGCGGCAGGCCGATAGGCGCGGTCATTGATGTTGATGCGGACAGTGTTATCGACGTGTGACGAGCTGAGGCGGCGGCGGCGGCGGCGGCGGTAGCGGCGTCGGCGGCGGCCAGTGTCACAACGTGTGACGAGCTGGCCGTGCGCCAGCTAGCATGGGAAGCCGCACCACAACACACGATTCGCATAGTATAGCGAAGAGAGATAGAGAGACGCTGCCACGTGTATGAGGAGACACCACGCTTCCGCTGTCGGCCCTGTGCATAGTCCGCGCATGGCATGTACTCGTACGAGTAGCATCAAGATAACCTCGCGTAATATACGTCATAGATCCGGGTACGGCGTGTGCGGCGCGCTCACGACGCGCGCGCGCCCGCCAATCTTCTGTATAACATCGTTGTCATTGCATGTGCGAGCCCCGCGTGAAACGGCGTCGTATCCGCCACGATGGAAGCCGTGCCTCGCAAATGAGCGTTTCGTTTGGACTTGTTTGCGCCCTCAGAATGTTACCCGACCGATTCGAAACAGTAGAACTACATAGAACTGGTCCGGATGTGTGACACGACCCCACATTGGCCACAGCTGCCCGCGGTCCCACGGCACGTCACCACACTCCAAGCGGGGCGTGCCGCGGCTACACCGCACCCCCTACGCGCGCAGCCGTGCGGCGTGTCTCGTCTCCGCCGTACAACTTTGGCCGTGCATGCGAGACGAAGAAAAAACGCATTTGGATTTATTTATCTTTTTGTTGAATTGTTGCTCCCGCGCGGCCTCCATGAAAGGCGGCACCGCGTTCGCCGCAGCTCGGTGCAGCACGGCGAGTGACCCCGAGGGTGGAGACGGAGGGCGTATCGGTCGCGGTGGCGCGGGATGGGGATGGTTCGGCGGGCGGGCCGCGCGCCGATGGTTCCTCTGCGCCGCCCTCGCGAGCGCCCTGGTCCTGGTCGTCGTCGGCACCGTTGCCGGGGTCGTCGGCAGGGGCTTACACTCGCTCACTTCACAGCTCAACTTGAGGACCTTCGGGACACATCGCTCACGTTAGAGCTCAACTTGAGCACTTTCGGGACACATCCACGGGTTAATTTTGGGTTGTGTGGGGGACAAAGTAAGCTTATTTTGAGCGGAAAGGGGCAAGGTAAGCTCAAGTTGAGCGGAAATGGGAACGAGTGTAAGCCCCTGGTCGTCGGAGGAGGCAGCGGCAGCGGCAGCGGTAGCGGTTACACCTTCTCCGCGGCGGCGGCGGCGGTGTCATCCGGCGACGTCCAGCGCCGCGCGCTGCTGCAGGATGGAAACTCCACCGGCACGGCGGCGGCTGGCGACTCGTCGGCGGGGCCTCGCACAACACGGCGTCCGTTTTCAACTCCACTGCCACTGCAACTTCGAGACAGTGAAAGAGAGCGCGTGTACGAATATGACTGTATGACGTCTGGGGAGGCACTACGAGTAGCTAGGTGTTCGCCCTGGCGCCCGTTCATTCACCACATAGCGCACCGGAGTTCGCCACGCCACGTCATCCACCGCATAGTGTCCCAGTGCTCGCCACATCATCCACCACATGGTGGACCGGTGCTCACCGCGGCAACCACCATGCAGTGTACCGGTGCTCGCTGCGTCATCCACCACGTATCAAGTAATTGGGGACGTGAAAGACAAACCCACAGCTGTCGTAGGTGTGATTGCGGCTCAAGGTGAGGTGACCAGCTAAGGGGTGGAGTGTGAGGCCCTGCTCGGAGGACTCCTCCGGCTTCGGTGGGGTTGCAGATGACGTTCGCCACGTCATAGGATGCCATTTAACTAAAGAATCGTGGGTTAGAAATGCGTTTAAGGACGTGGCCTGGCAGACACAGCGCTCGCCACGTCATAGGATGTCATTCAACTCAAGAAATGAGTGTTCAAAATGCGTGTCAATGACGGGCCGGGTATAATGCATGCTTGTCCCTATGCCGGGGCTCGATGAGCACCATCATTGCACTGTGCGCCTCGGGCGGCGGCGGGGTACGGCCGCACACAACCCGCCCCGGACCTAGTTGTATGTCGCAGCGTACGGCTTGTTTTAGGAGCGTCAGTATTTCACATTTTCACATTTTCACATTTGGATGTCCGCTTGAAATGGCGGAGGGGGGTAGTGAAAACTCACGGTGTGACCGCGAGCGCCTTGGGGCTCGATGAACGGTACGAAAGAGACAATTTCACATTTGTATCGGGCGGGCCGTGGCGGCGGGTGCTGTCCGTGTACAACCCTAAACCCTAAACCCTAAACCCTAAATTGTAAACCCTAAACCCTAAACCCTAAACCATTATGACATTTGTATTCGGCGGGCCGTGGTGGCGGGTGCTGTCGGTGTACAACCAGCGCAAGCTGGCCGCCGCGGTAGGGCGGTGCAGGTTGACCCGATGAAATCCACGTTGAAGGCGCCTGGAACTATGCGCTTTGAAAGCGAAATACATGTTGAACTGCTTTCAATTTAGCTTCAATGTTGCTTTCAGTTTCAACTTGCGCCGCTACACTGCGGAGGCGGAGCGCAAAGAGCACGAGCGGCTGCAGGTTCGTGCCCCAAACCCTAAACCCTAAACCCTAAAGAGCACGAGCGCCTGCAGGTTCGCCCTAAACCCTAACCCCTGACCCTAAACCCCAAAGAGTACGAGCGGCTGCAGATTCGTGCTCTGACTGTCTGCTCGTAGTGTGCCTACCCTCACACGAACCCTCACTCTCACACGCATACTCACACTCACACTTACACCCACACTGACACCAGGAGCGCAAGCTGAAGGCCCTGGAGCACGAGCAGACCGAGGCGCTGGAGAAGCGCGAGGCGGAGGCAGGCTGCTGGACCCCTCACCGCGTCGTTTCACATTCTAAGTGGTACATTATGGTACAGGAAGACGAGTCGTGTGCAGGTGCGCTATTGAGCTTATGAGCTATCAGTTGGACCGCTGATCTAATGGTTAATCAAGAAAAACATGACGCTATACAGTTTCTGTCGCACCTCTACGGTCAGGTTTTGTTCTCACACAACTTTTCTCTAAGCACAACATTTGCAATCTTCGAACTTCGATTAATGAAATTTAGAGGACTGACTCAGGCCCTCAGCAGAGGAGGAGGACAAGGCGACGACCGAAAAGCTGATGTCATACTACAAGAAGCCGATGCTCGCCGCCGTGTTCGACCTGCAGAGCCGCATCAAGAACATCGTTAGCGGCGACTTCTTGAACGAGTACGCGGCGGGGCCGTCACCTAAGTACCTGTTGGATCTGACACTGAAAGCAGCTTGTGCCTGATTCCAATGCCACACTCCTGCCGTGACAAAGCCCTTATTCGTTCATCAATTGGCCCCTTGATCGAGTCATCCCACCGACATACCTCAATGATACTGAAGTGCATACCTCAACGGTGTGACAAAGTGCGCCAAACCACTTAGACACTTAGTGTGACTGAGTGCTACTTAGTCTGACTTAGTGCCCGTTCGACCAATCAGAACGCTCCATTTGGACGACTTAGTACTACTTGTTGCTAAGTGTCTAAGTGGTTTCACGCACTTTGTCATACCTGTTTCATCTGAGACTGAACGCAGCTTGTGCCTGAATCCAATTCAGTTGTCCCACCGGCATTCCTCAATGACCAAGTGCATACCTTAACGGTACTCAAGTATCAGCTGAACGAAGTATTTACGGAAGACCCTGGTTCCTGGTGAAGCGGTGGGCGGACAAGAAGGGCGACGACGTGCGCAAGGGGACGGATGAGGAGTATGGCTTGTACAACACGCTGTACCTCTTCGGGGAGTTCTTCGGGTGGTTAGAGGTCATCCGGAAGGAGGCAGGGGCGTACACTCGTCTCATTCTCAGCTTAACGTAAGCACAATTTGTGGGATACGTTGGGTGCATGATTTCCCCCCAGTCTATTAGACAGGGGGGAACGGGGAGGTGCGACCAACACGGCTTAGGTTGAGCTGAAAATTGGACGAGTGTAAGCCCCTGGAAGGAGGTGGTGTTCTTACAAGGGCGGTGGCCCACCCCGGCGGTCAACGAGCTGCTGGACGCCATCAGGTTAGGGCGGTGCAGGTTGACCCTATCAAACACGCGTTGAAACCGCTTGGAACTAAGCGCTTGAAACTGGTATATGATGGACCGCTTTCAAACATTGCTTTAAATTTCAACTTGCACCGGTACAGCAGGTTCCAGTTCAGCGGCGAGACACCGATTCAGGGGCAGGGCCGCTTGAGGTGGGACGAGATCGAGACGGCCAAGAAGGGCGACTACGATGCGTTCATGGCGTTCTTGAAGGAGTGGAAAGGGCCTCCGGCTGGGCGGTTGGCGGCGTGCGAAGCGTTTAAAGAGCGGCCCGACATGCACAGCTGGTTGAAATCCAAGGTTGGGCCTGGCGGGCATTGTTCGCCACATCATCCACCGTCGGGTCTACATTCGTTTTTCGCTCGAGGGCCTGTCAGATATTGCTCGCCACGTCATCTTGCGCATTTTGATCTTCGTGCTTAATTCAAAGGCATCATACAGCGTGGTGAGCGATATCTGCGCGGCCCTAGTCCAAGGTGGACCCCTATGAAAACTTCATATACGGCGAAGACAAACAGCTGAAAAACTCTGACCCCCAGGCTGCATTGGGTGACGAGGAAGCCCAGGCGCGGTGGGCGGGAATGGAGGCGCGGGCGACTGAGCTGGCAGGCTTGCTCAAGGGCGGGGGTTACTTCCGGGAGGCGTGGCATAAGGGCGTTACGGAGGTGTTCGCCCCGGCGCTGAAGTCCATCGAGACGGCCCGCAACATGCTGCCGGCAGTGGCTTACACTCATCCACTTTTCGGCCCAACGTAAGCACATTTTGTTGGATACGTTGGGTGCGTGATTTCCCCCCCGTCTATTAGACAGGGGGATACAGGGAGGTGTGACCAAAACGGCTTAGGCTGAGCTGAGAAGTGAACGAGTGTAAGCCCCTGGCTCCCGGCGTCGGTGTTCAGCCAGCTGCCGTTCGGGGTGGTGACGGCGGTGCGCGACAGGCTGTCGGCGTGGCCTTCCTCACGTTTTACTCTTCCAGCTCAACTTTACGCAACTTGCGAGCCTGGGTACCATTAAGGAATGCCAGTGGGCTAGAGTCTACATCAAACGGTCTCGGGACGAACGATGCCGAAAATGCCGGCTGGACAAAGCGCCTTACAGAATTATATTTAAGGGCTCAAATTAAGTATCTTTGAAGTGGAATAACTCGAATGGTTGTGGGGACAGACGGCTTAATTTTAAGCTGAGAGCGGACTACTGCTTGCAAGGCCCTGGGTGGCGGCTATGGGGGACGCGGTGACAGACGAACGCGAGGCGACAATCGTCCAGTCGAAGGAAGCCTTCGAAGGCTTCATCGCGCAGGTGGCAGGGGCTTACACTCGTCCACTTTTCGGCTCACCGTAAGCGCTTTCTGCGGTATAGGGGGTGCATTTCGGGGTTGTCTAGGGGGTGTGTAGGAGGTATCAGGGGATGTTATGGGGTCCTCAGGGTGTAGTTTGCGTCAGGAATGGCTCAGGTTGAGCTGAAAAGTGGACGAGTGTAAGCCCCTGGCAGGTGGCAGAAGTCAACTCCCCCGCCGCCGACATGCTAAAACAAATGTGGAGGAGGGTGTACACGGATTTTCATACCCTGGAGAAGCATCGCAAGAGCAGGCAGCGGGAGCTGGATGCAGGGGCTTACACTCGTCCACATTTCAGCTCAACCTAAGCCGTTTCACAACTCCCCGTGTCCCTCTGTCTAATAGACTTGGGGAAAATAATGCACCCAACGTATCCCACAACTGTGCTTACGTTGAGCCGAAAAGTGGACGAGTGTAAGCCCCTGCCTGGAGGCGGAGCTGAAGGTGCTGGGGACGCACGCGGATGAGGTGAAAACCCTAAACCCTAAACCCTAAATTACAAACCCTAAACCCTAACCCCTAACCCCTAAACCCTAAACCCTAAACAGGTGAAGCGGTGGAAGTCCTACGCGTACATGCCGCCCGGCGAGTTCGACCGCCTACAGCTGTACGCGGGCAGGGGCTTGCACTCGTCCACCTTTCGGCTCGACGTAAGCACATTTTGTGGGATACGTCCGGTGCATGATGTTCCCCCAGTCTATTAGACAGGGGGACACGGGGAGGTGTGACCAGAACGGCTCAGGTTGAGCTGAAAAGTGGACGAGTGTAAGCCCGTGTATGCGGGTGAGATCCGAAGCATGGGCGAGGTGATGCTGATTGACCGCCTGGAGGCAGGGGCTTACAATCGTCCACTTCTCAGCTCAACCTGAGCTGCTTCTGACACACGAAGAACCCCTAACCGCCTAAACACCCCCTCCACCCTGCCATATATACCCCCGAAACGCCCCTTAAACACCCCTTGTCCCAATAAAAGCGCTTACGCTGAGCCGAAGAATGGACGAGTGTAAGTCTCTGCCAGGAGGACGGCGTGCAGGAGACCAACCTGATGCCGTGCGGGTACAACGAGTTCCTGGGGTGCATGACTCTGGACCTGACTGGACCGACCGACCACACAATCCCGTACCCCACGCGCGCCAGGGCCGCCACCATGGTGGGAACCTCGCATAGTGCATCGGTACCAGTGCTCGCCACATCATCCCAGGGGCATAGTGCATCGGCAACAGTGCTCGCCACATCATCTCTCACGCAGTGTTTCGGTGCTTGCCACGTCATCCACCGCGTTCTATGAGTTGAGTCACTCCTGCTACCACTGATATTAATGATAGGTCCGAGCAAGGGCCTGTAAAGTGCCCCCATAATTTACAAGTAAAGAGGGGTATATTTTTATTGATGGGGGGGTACTAGGGGGGCATCAGGGGGGTTGTCTCGTGAAAATAAAACCCTGAACCCTAAACCCTGAAGTAATGTTACAGTCTGTTAACTAGTAAATTATGGGGTCACTTTACCGGGCCTTGCTCGGACCTAGCTGATGTGTGTACCAGTACGCTATGTGTTGTGTCCCTGCGTGCAGCAGAATAAGTGAACCCCCTGGAACCCCAAACCCAAAACACCAAAACCCTATACCCTATACCCTAAACCTTAAATGCTAAACCCTAAACCTGCTACTACTGATGTGTGTACCGGTACACTATGTGTTGTGACCCTGCGTGCAGCAGAAGGCGTGGGCCAAGTTCAAGGCGGACATACAGCACATCGGGAAAAACCCGGCAGGGTCTGGTCCATCGTTCCCTTTCCTCCTCAACTTCAGCACCTTCGAGGGATACGTACAGTGGAGTCAGGGACAAACCGGCTAAAGTTGAGCTGAAGAAGGGAACAATAGGCCGATTTCGGTATATCGCTTCCCACGCTGAGCGCTGACGTTTTGCCTGCAACTCTGTAGTGACATTCAACCTGGCGCCCTGTTTCACGCGCAGAGCGCTGACGCTTTACCCGCAACCCTGTATGGGCATTGAACCCGGGAGATATACCGAAATCGGCCTATTGTGCGGCCGTGCTCCCCGGGCGACGCGCCGAAGCAGCGCCTGGTGATGCTGCAGATCATGTTGTGCAAGTTGATCGACGCCGTGGTAGGGCGGTGCAGGTTGAAACGATGAAACCCATGTTGAATGCGCCTGGAACTAAGCGCTTGAAACTATCATATGATGAACCGCTTTCAAACTTTGCTTTTGAAATTCAACTTGCGCCGCTACATGGTGGACCCCAACGACGACGACGGCAGGGGCTTACACTCGTCCACTTTTCAGCTCAACTTGAGTCGTGTCTGACACGCAAAAATACCCTACACACCCTGAACACCCCTTAACACCCCCTTAACATGGGCTACACAACCCCTACGCGCACCCCCTATCCCATAAGAAACGCTCAAGTTGAGCTGAGAAGTGGACGAGTGTAAGCCCCTGGACGACGGTGCGCCCCCGCTGGTGAAGCGCGACTTCCGCCTGCAGCCCTACATGCCCGTCACCCCCGCGCAGGAGGCAGGGGCTTACACTCGTTCACTTCTCAGCTCAACTTGAGAGCCGTGTCTGACACAATAAACCACCCTACACACCCGACACACCCTACACACCCTACACACCCCCTAACCCCCCCTTAACACGGGCTACACAATCCCTACGCGCACCCCCTATCCCATACATCTCGCTCAAGTTGAGCTGAGAAGTGGACGAGTGTAAGCCCCTGGCAGGAGGCGTATGAGAACAGCGTGGACCACACGCTGCGGCTGTTGCAGGCCAAGTCCGACCAGCAGTTCGTCATGGACGTGCGCAACGTCACCATCATCGATAAGCTGGAGCAGGTTGGGCCTGCCAGATTTTGCTCACCACGTCATATAGGTCCGAGCAAGGGCCGGTAAACTGACCCCAGAATCTACCAGTTAAGAGGGGGTTACTTTGATTTCTTTGAGGGTATCAGGGGGGTATCAGGGGGGTCGTTTCGTGCAAAGAAAACCCTAAGACCTAAACCCTAAACCCTAAAGTACTTTTACGATCTGTTAACTGGTAAATTCTGCGGTCACTTTACCGGCCCTTGCTCGGACCCATCATTAAGATGTCAAGCTACCCACATGAATGTGGGATCAGAGTGCATTGGATGACGTGGCGGCGATATATGGAAGGCCCTTGGAGCAGGTGAAGAAGCGGGAGCGAGCGCGGAAGGAGGCGGCGGCGGCGGCGCTGGCGCTGGAGCGGGGCCCGGGCAGGGGCTGACACTCGTCCACTTCTCAGCCCAACTTGAGCCGTGTCTGACACAAGATAACACCCTACACACCCTAAACACCCCCGAACACCCCCTTTAAACGGGCTACCCAACCCCCACGCGCAACCCCTATTCCATACAAAGCGCTCAAGTTGAGCTGAAAAGTGGACGAGTGTAAGACGCTGGGCCCGGGCGACGCCGACGCGGCGCAGGCCGACGCCGACGCCCAGGACACCGAGCTCTCCATCCCCGGCAGGACCTGTCCTCACCTCCCGCACCTTTCAGGTGTTCATTGACATAACTCACGTGGTTCCGTGGAGAAACGGCTGAAGTATCTTTGAGTTATGCCATTGGGACACAACAGGCACAAACGGCTCAAGTATCTTTGAGTTAGAGCTATGCCCGCGGGATAACTCAAGTGGTTCCATGGACAAACGGCTCAGTGGTTACAAGGATAGACGGCGTAAAGTGCCAGCTGAAAACAACATTCCATGGTGGCTGTAAGACACTGATACGCGACGGCGAAGAAGATGGGCTGGAGGGCCGCGCCACCAAGATGGTGGGCACCGCGATGATGAACATGTTTAAGAAAAAGGCGGAGGCGTCCGAGGACGACATTTCATGGAAGGAGGAGATGGAGCAGACCATGGCAGGACCTGGTACACACTGCCCGCCGAGTCATCCACAACCAACACGATTTTTGATTTTTGAAGCCTTATTTCTTATACCCAGTCTCCGGGTCTGCCGAGACCCTCAAGGCCGTCATGTGATTGGTCGAGAGAGTGATTTGCTGCCATTTCATTGGCTGGATTTTCTTGCACTTTTCGCGCCAATTTTGAACGAAAACGCGTGTGGTCCCTAATTGGTCAATGGACAGTCTATCATTTGCCAGCGGCTCTGATTGGTCGAGAGGCTATGTTCGGGGGGGGTACGGGGGTAGGCAAACCGGGGACTGGGTCTGAATGAAATGCCGTCCTATGAGACGGCGAGCCATATGTTAGAGGCCGTGGGCGGTGGCGCTGATGAACGACATGGACACCATCGAGAACTTCAACATGAAGGCAGGGGCTTGCACTCGTCCACTATTCGGCTAAACGTAAGCACAATTTGTGGGATACGTTGGGTGCATGAGTTCCCCCCAGTCTATTAGACAGGGGGACAAGGGAAGGTGTGACCAAAACGGCTTAGGTTGAGCTGAGAAGTGAACGAGTGTAAGCCCTTGCATGCAGGCCGGCGAGCTGCAGCGCCTCAAGCTGGCACGCCGCTACCGCACCGCGGTAGGGCGGAGCAGGTTGACCCTATGAAACCCATGTTGAAATCGCCTGGAACAATGTACTTGAAACTAAAATATGGTAAACTGCGTTCAAGCTTTACTTTCAAATCCAACATGCGCCGCTATACCGCGGAACAGCTGCTGATGGACTTCGAGCACAAGAAAGCCAAGGCAGGGCCTGGCAGCAGAGTGACAGATATCCCATATCGATATGACAGATGACCATATCGATACGGTCATCTTCCATATCATTAGCCCATATCCCATATCGATATCCAGGATGACCATATCGATATGGTGGATGACCATGTCGATATACAATAGCCCATATCGATATGGGATCATATCTTGTCACTCTTCCTGGCAGATGTAGGCGTGCAACCCGCCACGTCACAGGATGACGCGGCGTCATAGGATGACGTGTAACTCAAGATATGAGGCCTTATCAGAATGTGTGTCGATGACATGTCGTGCATTGCCTGCCAGACCATATGCCGCGGCGAAGCCGAACATGGACTTCACAGCCACGTTCGCGACCAAGTCCCGCAAAATCGCGGTTGGGCGGGTCGGCGGCTTGGCGGCAGGGGCTTACACTCGTTCACTTCTCAGCTCAACTTGAGCGCTAATTATGGGATAGGGGGTGCGCGTAGAGGCTGTGTAGCCCATTTTACGGGGGTGTGAGGCGGTGTTTTTGGGTGTGTAGGGTGTTTTTGTGTCAGACACGGCTCAAGTTGAGCTGAAAAGTGAACGAATTTAAGCCCCTGCTTGGCGGGGAAGGCAGGTGCGGCTCAGCATGTGTCGTTTAAAAGTGCGGGGATCGCCGCCAGATTTTCCCCGTCCCGCGTGGCCGCCGCGCCCGAGAGCAAAGAGCTGTGATGTCATCGTTAGACTTGTAATAAAGAGGGGACTTTCAAAGAGCAACGTTGCGATGCGGCCGGTGTAACGCGTACCCGTGTTGCTTTATACTCGACATGGACCGATAAGTTTAATAAGACGCGAACATAAACGTCTCCCTCTCGCTTGCAAACAGCTACTGTACGGGGAAACAGCCCGCGTCTAATAAAACATATTACATTCCACATTTATTGACATTTTTTGTTGGCGCAGCACTATCTTATCACAATCATCTTTGCTCCGGCGCGGCCGCTCTGGCCTTGAACATAATACAACAACTGGATGAACTACTAGCTCGATCAGGAAGCACCGTCGTAAATGACGGAAAGAAGTTACAATAACGACAGGTGTGGATTGGAAATAAGACGTAATGAGAAGTCTTGGGTAAAAAATAACAACTTTGTGTCCGGTGTACTCCGCATATTCAGCCGCCGCCGCCGTTGGCAGTCTTCCCAAGGGCTCGCCTGACCCTTCGCTGCGTCCCACGCCGCAGCCAATGGGCGCCCTCAAGCAGCAGGCGCGCCGAAGCATCCGAACGCAGAGGGGGCGCTCGGCATGGAGGAGCATCTCAACCCGTAAACGACGGAGCGGGAGAATACATTTTGGGATTGCGGTTGCGGTTGCTCAGCGGTGAGAACGGCGAGCTGCTGCAGAGCCGCGGCCATCGCCGGCTCGTCGTCGTCCAGCCCGAGCAGGGTGTCAATGCGCATGGCGGGAACGTTAACCCACCGGTTCTGTTCCGCCGCCTCGCCGCTGCTGCCGCGGCGGCCGTTGCCGCCAATGCCGGTTGAGAGTCTATGCGATTCATGCGTGGCGCCGATGTGGCTCTTCCAATCCTCCACGCGCAACTGCGTGGGCGCGAGAACGTACGGGGACGTCGTGGTGTGGTGCATCCAGCCGCTGGCTTTCCCCGCCGCGCAGCTCTCTTCGCCGCCGACAATCATGCGGCCGCCTCCGCAGCGGTACATGAAGTGCACGCCGTCCTCCGTGGCCCACACCGGCGCGTTGTTGACCACGCGCTCGGTGATGACGTAGCGCAAGTTTTGGAACTTGTCGTGGAGCCGAGCAGACGTGTTGTACGTGCTGCTCATCTCATAGGGCCGGGCGGATATTGCTCGCCACGTCATTTGATGCCCTCAAAACACGAAGGTCGTAAATGTGGTCTTAAATGTGGTGCATTACGTGGCGAACAACATCTGGCTGGCCCTGCTGCAATACCGCTGCTGCCCATCTCGAAGACGAGCGAGCGCGCCTGCGCCACCGCCGCCTGCAGCGCGGGCGTGGTGCCGGTGATGACCGCTCGCTTCAACAGGTCCACCCCGATTTGCTCGCGCGCGTAGTAGGGCATCATGCGGTCCAGCAGGTTGTAGAACTGCACCTCCACATAAGGCCTGGCAGATGATGCCGCCACGTCATAGGAAGCCATCTAACTCCAGCCTGCCGTGTCACCGACGCGCGTTTTTTTACCTGAGTTCGTGACGTACGTGGGTTCCTATGACGTGGCGAAGAATATCTGCCAGGACCTACCTCCACGGCGAGCTCGGCTCTGTGCGCCGACGACAGCGCGGGGCTGAGACAGAAACCCGCGGGGTCTCGCATGAAGTTGAGGATGTGGCGGAAGTGGGTCCCGTCGCGGTCGATGAAAAACACGCCGTCGTCGTCCGCGGTGAGGTCGAAGCGGCCGGAGAACTTGGACGCGAAGAAATTGTCTGGCACCGCCGTCAGGGTCTGCAGCGACGTGTCGAAGCGCTGGCCGCCGACTAGGGGCCTGAGTATGTTGCTCGCCGCGTCGTTGAGAAACTTGGGCATTCATCCTTGAAACCGCTGGCATTCATCCCCCAATATCCGGACCCCACCGCCGATGCTGAATGAAATCCTGTTTTTCTTAAGCTGGAACGATCGCCTACTCGCTTGTTGTATACAAACGTCCAGCGCCGCGCGCTCCGCGTAAGCCTCGCGGAGAATCCCTGCAGCCTCGGCCTCGCAGGAGGGTCGG
>Ga0307489_10000994_pt1 | contig 18239 bp, 20 predicted proteins | sample SB12metaG_FD_202247 | JGI IMG/M metagenome (GOLD analysis project Ga0307489, IMG submission 202247) | Sea-ice brine microbial communities from Beaufort Sea near Barrow, Alaska, United States - SB 1.2 | ecosystem: Environmental > Aquatic > Marine > Coastal | place: USA: Alaska | collected...
CGCGCCGACGCCACGGGGCCCGCCGTTTACTGGCGACACAAGCATGGCTTCGGGTTTTGGCCATGGTGAGCTCCGCGCCACAGGGGTGCGCGCTCGGGGCCGAGGATGCTCGTGATAGGTAGTGAATGTTCGCGCAACGACTTACGGACACATGATTTGCGGACGCGTCGCCCCAGGAGCGCCTTGCAAGGGCGCCCGGCGCCGATATAGGCGGTGACGGCGCATTTCGTCTCTCTGAACTTCTTGTCTTGTCACAACCCCCAGAATACACAACTTTCGCGGCATCTTTGCTGATGCCGACGCCGTTTCACGCCGTAAAGTTCGGAGACGCGCCATGCTATTACGCGGTGATCGGTCGCACGATGACCTTGCGGGCAACTAATCTGCGGACGCGTCGCCCAAAAAGCGTCGTGCAAGGGCGCCTGGCGCCGGCATAGGCGGTGTCGGTGTCGCCTGCGAACCGCAAACAGTGGAGTGGCCCTGAAGCACATCACCTGCACGGCACCGCCTGCCGCTGGCGCCAGGCGCCCTTGCACGGCGCTTCTAGGGCGACGCGTCCGCAGATTAGTTGCCCGCAAGGTCATCACGCGACCAATCACCGCCTAACAACATGGCGCGTCACCGAACTTTTCGGCGTGAAACGGCGTCGGCGTCTGCAAAGATGCCGCGAAGTTGTTCATTCTGGGGGTTGTGACAAGACAAGCAGTTCAGAGAGACAGAACGCGCCGACACCGCCTATGTCGGCGCCGGGCGCCCTTGCAAGGCGCTTCTGGAGCGACGCTCCGCAAATCATTTGTCTGTGACGTCGTTGCGCGAACATTCACCAAATAACATAATGGCGCGTCACCGAGCTTTACGGCGCGCAACACCGAGCGCCGAGACAATGAGAGAGCGTAGGCAGACAGCGCCGGCCCTGTTTCTCACCAAAAATTAAGGTCGGCCTGCTTCTGGATACTGCCACCTGTCGTTTTTCCGTACTTTGTATCATACTCGTAGTCGCAAAAAATCACAACTGCTGGGTGGGAATATTGACACGGATGGGTCATCCGCGACTAAATACTGTAACGAAGGATGCGAGAGGGAAGGATGCGAAAAAGTCGTCCACTCTTCAAATTTCTCACACACCCCTCTTATTCTCATCTGTCTGAAGTTCAACGCTGTCGCGTGTCGGTCGTCTTCACGATACGCGTAACACGTAAAAACCGGCGCACAACTAACGTTCGCCCCACCCCCCCCAAGGGGCGGTCCGCGAGAGTCGCTGGAGCCGGGTCACGAATTTGGGCTTGCGCGCGATGCCGTCCGTGGTCGTCGCACTACGTTTTTCAACCTCTGTGTGCGCCTTCGCGGAGTCGACGGATGCTCAGCCACGCGCGCTCGCCGTCGCCGTCGCCGTGCGCGTTCCGATGCTCTTCGCGGGCTCAGTGGCAGTTGGTTATCCTGCTCCACCGCAATGCGACCCCTTTTATCGTCGGAACCGCCCGTCTTGTCACGTTTCCGGACCATCTCGCATACCGTCCTTAGACCCCCTGTGGTCCGGAAACCGCCAGATAGTCCGGGAACGAGACCAGACGGGTGGTTCCGAGGAGCAAAGGGCGGCGGACGACCATCGCAGGTGCTTTGCAGACCCGCCGGGCCAAACTTGGCTGAGATCCATCAACCAAATGAAGCGCCCCACGCGACCCCCGAACTCTCGCGGTGGTACAGGGCGCGACGCCCGACGCGGCATGTCGAACAGATACCTTCCAAAATGATAACTGCAAATCGCATATGGAGAGGGGTCGGCAGTTCTTTCGAAAAACAAATCATAAAATCTGGACAGTTCCTGATTCGTGGATTATCTATATGGCGAGATCGACTGTCTATTAACCCCCAAATTGTCGCATCCTTCCCTCTCGCATCCTTCCTACAGTATGTAGTCGCGTATGCGTGGGTCCACGTATTGACAAGTACTGACGAGTATTACGGTCGTGAAAGTATTGACAGTATTGACTCAGCTCCTATGAGCAAACAGGGTCACGGTATCTCGCCTCCCAAGGTCGCCTCAAGTACACTACGCACGGTCAGAAAAGAATTCCGGCGCTCCACGCGGGGGCCTGAGCATTGACCAGTATTGACCAGCATTTCGGGTCGGAAAGCATTGACAGTATTACACTCAGTTTTACCCATCCAGCACAACTGTTTGTCAACATCGGCAGGCACTTCCTGGAAATGTCGTCGATTCGGACGCGAGGTCGGGAAGATTTAGCGTGAGCCTCTGTCGCTGTCGGTCTGTGATAACAGTACTGGTACCTGTAACGAGCGAGTTGGCTAAAAGTTGTACTGTGGCATGGGCGTTTTTGGACCCGTGGGTTTTTTGGGGTCCCGGGCTTTTTGACCGAAAGCCCAGAAATGAATACCCCTGATAGAGGATAATACCCCTATAAATGGGTTTTTTTGGTCAAAATCCCCGTGGCCCAAAAAGCCACGCCACCCCTTCATTGCGCAATTCCGTATCTCCGTGACCCGGGAGTCAAACGGGGTGATAGTGGACTTTCGGTCGTACAGAATTTCCGTCTCAGTAACTTCCTTCCGTGTGTCCAACCTCTCAGCGACCGTCGTGCGTTCTTATCGTCCGAATATTGAAAAGGCCCAAAATACCCACGGACACAGACTCCTCTTCCCTGGTAAATCCCAATACCAGAAAAAAAACTTGGACCTCATAGTTTCCGCAAGCCGTAGCACACTCTCCCGAATCGCATTCTATAGCTTTCTTCCACTACAGGCCTCCACACGGTTCAGACGAATCAAAGCGCTTGTCACACGAGAGCTGAGCCGGGGATGGCAAAGTTGAACTGAAGCAAGACTCCTCTTCCCCTGTAAATCCCCGATGAACCAGAAAATGACCGTCATTCAACATGAAGCTTCCGCTAACAGATACACACTACAGCTGATTCGGCCAGAGAACGGATTCGACCAATGCTTTGGATGGCAAAACCACCTGATTTTTGGTACTTGATGCGCGACGGATTTTTTCCATGGATTTTTTTCCACTTCGCGGGGGGACGTGTTTGATAGGTGCCCGCCTTCAACTTGATCGGGCCCTTCAATTTGATAGGCGTGCTTGATAGGTGATGCTCATAGGCTCGGTGTGAGAAACTACATGCTGGTTTCAAAAATGATCTGAATATCGATCAAATGGTCGGTCGACCGGTCAACCAGTGGTCGAACCGGTGCACTCACCCTATCAAAATCGATCGGATCATTTTGATCCTATCGATGTAGTATCTCAAACTGAACACGCGTGCCTTGCCGCCCTCGCCAGCGTTCGAGCGCTGTTGCCCACCCAGCCGTTGTGCGGACGATGCACGATGGCATCGCCCCCCTTGAAGACAGCGTGCGGGACGGAGCCCCGGCAACGGCGGGCGCCCCATCCACGGGGGGCGTCCAGTCGTCATGCTGCGTCGCCATGTCGCGTCGAGCGGCCAGAGCGCCGCTCCCGGCAGCAGCGCGGCGGCCAGAGGGCCCCGGCTCAACGAGAGGGCAAGTTGGGTAAAAATAACTGCCACAAGATCGGAAAAGCAAAACGTTCGCGTTCTGGCCTGAGAGGATGTGGCGCAGAGAGCCTTTTGCGAATCGCCGAGTCAACTCAAGAAAAGGGACAAGAGCAAATGTCCCCAATTGATACGGGGACTGAACTGCGTAGCACTCTCCCAAACTTCGTCATGTATGAACACCCAGGTCTCACATCGCCCGATGCGCGCGTTGAGCTGTTGCCATCTCGCAACGTCGAACACGTTTCCTGCAAGTCGCATTTTTTTCATCACACCTGTAGCTCTACTGTAACCTTTTCACACCTGCGATTTTTGCTGTGCTGTTTTTGTCCGCATTCGCGTCGCGCTTCCTTCGTCGCGCATGCCCTCGACACAGCCTCGGCACGATCCTGAGAGCAGGGCGACGACCTGTAGATGTAGAGCACCTTGTAGAATCAGAATCGGACTCCGAGAGCGACGACGAAGCCCCAGTGCCCGCGGTGCGTCACATGAACCAGCTTATACCCGCGCCTCCTCAGTCTTTCTTCTTTTTTGCCACCATCTTCCCCCTGCAATTACCCCGTTCCCCCGCAGCCCGAGCTGACGTTCAGGTCGTCATCCGCCTCGCCGACGGTCCGCACACAGCCGCGCCTGTCACCGCGCCCGCGCGAGTGCCGGTGCGTCATGTCCCGTTTTTGTACACCGCGCCCTGCTCACGTTCCCTCCTTGAACGCCCCCCATCGGCCCCAATCCCCGCAGGGCGTTTGCATCCCCCCCATGCCCTGGACCCCGCCACGCTCAACGTGCAAAGCTTTACCACCACGTCCGCGCCAGTCTCTCAGTAACCCCTGCCGCGTCGGCAAGTGCTCACGTATAGCGTCCCCGGGCATACCCGCTCCACCGGCGTCGGCATCGCGTAGCGCTTTCAGTCAATGTATGGGCAAGTCCACTATTCACTTGCTGACAGAAGGGACACGAGGGTCGCACGGACTGGGACCAACACCACCAGCCGGACTAGCCGGAGCACCAGTCGGACCACCAGTCGGACCACTGACGTTAACAACACCCGGCCCGCGACAACCCGCCCCGCGGCCGTGGCAACCACGACGTCAACAACAACCGAACGGCGTCCATGTCCAGCACGAACACCAGCAGCATAAGCAACCCCGGCTCCAACATGAGTATGACCTCGATGCACAGACGCTCCGGCTCCGACACGAGTACAACCTCGAGGAGCAGGCGCATCAGCACGAGCTCGATGCCAAGCTCCTAACGCATCAGCGCAAGCTCGGCGTCGAGCTGCTAGAACAACATCAGCAACAGCACAACCCTCCAACGCCGTCGACGTCTGCCAGCCCCAAAGAAGCGTAGGAGAGGGAGAGGGGGGCGAAACGCTACGAAGGCGGGGCGTGAGGCGAAGGCCGCTGCGGACCTTCCTCCAGTGAAGCGGTAGCAACATTTAATATATTGGATATTTTTTACAGCCCCCTTTTTGACCGGCTTTGATGACCGGCTTTGACCGGCTTTGACCGGCCTTGACCGGCTTTCACCGGCGTACAAGACACACACACTACGCGGTACGATCCCCTCTACCCTAAGAAACTGAGGGGTAGATCACACTGATTCTCAGTTTAGGGTTTAATAACTCGAGACTGGTCGGCCGGGTGTCGGTCGTGAGTCCCCTCCACACGGTACTCACCACTGAACCTTCCAGTTTCTTAGAGTACGGGGGCTCGTACCGCGTAGCACACACCGTTTTTGTCACGGATGGCGACTTCGACTCTGTTGACCTCACGTTGCGTTTCGTTCATCGTACACCAGTCGGGCACTGACCCGGGCAGTCGGGGACGGGCACGGGCACGGGGATAAGACTTTGGTTTTGGACGAGCTCGGGCACGGGCGGTCGGACAGGCAAGGGCAGTCGGACGGCTACGGGCACGGAGGGCTAGCGGAGATTCGCGGTTTGACCCCTCGCCGGATAAACGTTTATGAACGCGATATATCCGTATACGGATATGAACGTGCATGAACGGATATAGCCGTGTATGAGCATTTACCCTGTACGTATTTGGCGAAAGATCCGGAATTTTCACGTGGTGACCGTTGAAAAGGGTGTAAATCCGAGACAAAAATAAACAAAAACGAAAAACGTTTTGTGAACGTGCCGTAGACAACTGCCGGTGCGCGTATACGAACGGTAACCTTTAAACTTGGAAAAAAGAAACCAATGCACCTTCCGTGGCTACGTCCATAAGTGTTTATGTACGTTCACGGTTAATGTACGTTCATGTACGTTCATGTACTAGTAGGTCTATGTACGTCCTTAACAAAATGCATCGAATGCGTGTCTTCCCCGATTAATCGTGCGCTTCTTGGCGGCGGCGTCAGAAGGGGGAGAGGACTTTGGCCGCATCAACCGGGCACGACGGCGAGGTATCGTTCATGGACGTCTGTGAACGTTCAGTGCAACACTGACTCGAAACTTGCATAAACGTTCATAAACGTACTGAAAAAATCGGTGGGTGGCAAAAATAACGTTCCGTTTGTAAACGTTTATATGCGTTTATCCATCCCGCCTCGGATGGGGGGGAGAGGAGCGCGTGCGGTGCGCAACCCACGGGCCTGACCCGTCCAGGGTCACCAGGTCGGTAGTGCGGTCGTTGCGCGGGAAGGGGGAGGGTGGGACCGAGTACATTCGGGCGCGCGCGACTCGCAAAGAGCGCGGGACGACGCAAAAAAAACCCCGGGTGCGCGTGAAGCTCACATTTCTTTTTCCGAGCGCATCTTTGGGGTTGCCCGCGGCGTCCGTGCCCGCGGCGTCCGCGCCGGCGGCGTCCGTGTCGGCAGCTGCGGCCTTGCCCTTGGCGACGGGCGGCATGGTAGACGCGGAGGCCGATCCCCGCTTCGCCCCTCCGCGCTTGTTTGCACCCATTCGCAGAACGGGTAAAAAGAAAATCTGCGGCGCGGCACGTGCTGTTTTGCCTAAACTTTCGAGGGGGATAAAATTCCCGTTCTGATTTGAGGAACAGTTTCATGCGACACTACTGTCATATTTCTTGAGTCACAGACCCTCAATTTGGCCGCGCCCGCGACCGGTATTATCCGCTAGTATTGGGGCACGGGCACGGACAGGTTCGGACGAGCACGGCCACGGGGCTCGACACGCATGGCTCTACCACTGCACGCCCAAGTCAATGAAATCCCTTCATTGTTTTCGGAATCCCTTTATTGTTTTCGCTGCTTTCATAGGCATCACGTTTCACGAATATCCCAATCACGAAATCGCCCCCCGATACAGCTACAGTGGCCAAACCCAACAAAATATCGAGTTTGTAACGCAGCGCTTGACGGGCGTATTCTGGAAACCAGGCAAGTGTTTGGTGGCCCAACGAAATTCCACTATTAGTGGAATTCCACTGTTTCCACATTTTTTCCACCAGGACACGGAATAATGTTCCACACGATCTTTTTGAGATATTTCACCGCTTTGTCACGCGCTTTCGTCTCCGCCGTTGTGCCGACTGCTCCGCGCGGCGGGCGCGCTTCTCGCGTTGGACGGCACGCTTGCGTTGCGTTGCGTCCCCCGCCGACTCGTGCACACGCTTACGACCCATACTTCAAGTCGCGCGCCGAGTTATGCCGCCGGTGGCGTGCGGCATTTTACCGGGAAAACGCGAGCCGGCCCGAATGTGTGGTGTGGAGGGCGGTCGCGACGTTCTGAAATGGGTATGCGTGCGCGGGATACGACCGCACGTGTGGTGTGTACTCGCTGGGACGATCCCGGTGGCGAGGCGTCTCCGCGTGGGCCGTGCTGAGGGACGATGTCTCGCCGCGATGGCGCAAGCGGCGTCCAACCCGTCTCCCCACCAGAAAAGGAGGCCTGACTTCTCCCGTGCACGCAAAAAAACGAGTTTCTTCCACTAATAGTGGAATTTCACTAAATTCCGACCAAACACTTGCCTGGTTTCCAGAATACTGGTGGGTTCGAACTTTGAGATCAGCCTTTCGCCAAATAACAAACTCAGCCTTTCAAATAACACAACCACTTGAAATCAACCTTTACATATCGGAATTCTACATATCGGAGTTCTTTACACGCCGGAATTTTGCGCACTAAAGCGGCGCGGTGGCGCGTATACGCGGACTTGTATGGCGACGTGGGGAAGAACCTTTAGCAGATTCGAAAGGTAGTTTTCAGGTCACGCCCCCCCTTGTTCCGGAATTCTAACAAAAAGCTCTACGAACATGTAATTATTTAAAGTGGCGGTCAACAGTTTCGATCCGAAAATCCGATTTTAATTAGATAAAGAAACACCAGTGGGCAATCAGTCAGGGTTTCGGGGGAACGGTGTCGCTCAAAATTTAAATGGCGCGAATGCCTCCCGACATGGCGACGCAGTTGCGCAAAATCCGCCAGTCGACTGCACGCCAAACTTCGGCGGTTGCTTGGGTACCATATACACGTGCGGAAACCGCTGTGTTTACACTCTAAATAAGTTGTCAAAGGCGCACCTTGCTCGGTTTGCTATTTTAACGACAGCGTTTGCACGATCTGTTTCTGCTGCCAGGGTACGGCGAAATTGCGCGCCGCCAAAACTCATTCTGAGCGCAAGCTCTGCGGTTCAAGAAATCCTATATGTTCATCAAGCAGCTCCCAGAATTTGACGCGCATTGGTAAGACCGATTTCGCGCGACTGCGTCGCCATTACCGTAGGATCGCGGCTCGGAACTTTTGTAAGTCCGAGATTCGGTTGACGGGCAACCGCGATTGCACGCCAGCCACCGCGGCGTACGACGCTAACCCGCCCGCCGCGCCGCCAAACTCGCGAGAACGTGACACTGTCAGCGCGTTGGCGGGCGCGCGCTGCCGTCCCCTTGGCGCCGCCGTGGCAAAGAGCAAGCGGCGAACACCAGACGAAAGAGTGGCTCACCCAAACTGTTGACCGCCACCTTAAGAGTCTCGAGTTAATTATTTGCCAAAAATATTTCACTCCCTCTCACTCTCGGCTTTACGCGTTTGATTCCACGATAAATTGCCGGATGGCATTAGTTTTTATATTCCGTCGTCTCGCTGCGCATCTCAGATATTATCTGTGCAGAATGATGAGCTACTACCCAAAACTCGAATCAAGGGGTGGTGGCGGTGTTATTTTCGCGCCGCGAACGCACGAGCTGGAGAACGATGCAACACAAACCTGGAAAATCCGCCGGGGCATTGCCCGAGAGGCGCGACAAGACGAAAGAACGTCAAAAACATTTGTGTCATCAGACAACGTCTCGTGGGAACAAACGCGTAAAACCGAGAGGGGGGTATACATGTTTTTGGCACAGAATGTACTCAGAATTATTGAGTTAAACAAGGCCGAAAGTTACACGGGAATTCCTAGATTCCGCCACAGACCAATATTTGGAGATACCCTCCGATTAGAAACCCCAGTATTCCAATGAGAGACCGAAAGCTACATGGAGATTCGCTGCGCGAGAAGTGAGCTCTCTGATTGGCTGATAGCTGCTCGGCCGATCGGGTAGCAGGTACCCCCGTTAATCGTACAAACGCAGCGTGGCGGCCATGTTTTCGTCGCTGGGCCTCTGGGGACTGGCGGTCGCGCGACCGCGTGTCCTCCTCGAACGCGTCGTTGAAGCGTCGTTTTAACTTCCGATCTACCCGACCCACGCTGTATGCGCCCGGCAGGCTATGCACATCAAATCATAGCATGGTGTATGCGGCGCCGCGCGTAGTTTGCCGGAGCGTGACATTCGAATACTGGAGAAAAGAAATGGAAAAAGAAACTGGTCCGGAAACGCCAGATGGTCCGGAAACGCGCCCAGGGAAGCGCTGCCGACGATCTGCGCAATTCAAAAGGCAGTGGCCGATCATTGCAGGTGTGTCATGGACTCGTCAGAACAATCAGCGGCAACACGTTCACCACACGAGTTCTTCGACCCCCGCACTCTCGCGATGGCGCATGGTGCGACGCGCCTGTCAACCCTTGAAGAACTGACAGTCCACAGTCGTTCAGAAACGCGCACGCGCCACGCACCATCGCCAGCTGGCACACGAGACAACATGCGATGGAGATAACTCGTAATTGACGGTCTACAAGAGCGCATGATCTCCATCTCAGGAAATCAGATAAAGGTAGATTCTGCGTATCTACTGTTCCGAAATGGAGATTCCTAGATTTATCTAGAGTGTTTCCACGGAATCTCGATGTAACTTTCCCTGTTTGGGCTTTGAATTGTTCTGACCGAATCCTGATTTAGAGGGAACACCATTTAACTTTGCCTCTTTGGGCTTCAGACTGTCATGACCGGATCCTATTTTGTTGGAATCTCCATGTAACTTTCGGCCTAAGTGTTCGTTGATTTTGGGAAGAAATCCGGAATTAGGAGGGCGTGACCTTAAACTCAGTGTCGGAAGGACTCGTCCTTCTGATTTCATCGAAACTGATGGTCTAGTCACTCAAGAATCGCGAGCCGGTCTGTCTGCCGGTTACTTGGCAGTACTTCTGCTTTGAACGGTTTTCGGACTTCGATGCCAAACTTCGATACCAAACTTCGATACTGAGTTCAAGGTCGCGCACCTGTAATTACTGGAAATTACGATTTTCTGCCAGAAATGTGAACGATAATTAAATCAACTCTAGATTATTGAGTTACATTTTCGTAATTTCTGCCAGAATAAAGCGCGCTGTGGAACGGCTGCGTGCGCGCTGCGCTGCGCCCACGGCCCTATAACCTCGCATAACTGATATTCTGCCAGCTGCCTGCCATATCCCCGAATGATGATGTTTGTCAATCATAGGCGACGCGCTCAGTGTGCGCGTTAGCCAGTATTCGCGATTAAAACGCACACTAAGCGCGCCGCCTATGACTGACAGGTCTAACATTTTGGGGAGATGGCAAGCAGAGATCTCAAGTTACAGGGCCGCGGGCGCAGCGGTGGCGGCGCAGCACGCGCGCGTCCATTGTTACAGCGCTTTTCATTTTGGTCAACTTCACGAAATTATAACTCAATAATTCTGAGTTGAAATGATTAGCGCAAGCATTTTTGGTAGAAATTCACAATTTCCAGTAATTACAGTGCATGACCTCAAGGTCGTGCTGCCCCTGATTCGGGGAATTCTACCAAAAGGACGACAAATTAACTCAAGATTATTGAGTCCATTATTTGCACATATTTGTTTTTACCACCACTCAGTGTTTGCAAAAAGAAATGCTTCCTGCGTCACTCTGTTTGCGCTTCTCAGCGAGTGCTTCTTGTCTGATCACACACAAGCTCTGTGTTTTTGGTCATATAGGAAATGGCGCCTCCGCGCCATTCATTTGCGCTTAAGGGCGACTCTCAACATTTCGCTGAGGCCATCGCCGAGAAGCGCTGCAAGACGCAGAAACAAAAAAAAGAAAATGCCCAGAGCAGTGTTTCCGAAATGTGTTCACTCTCAGAACTGAGTGGGGGTAAAAACCAAAGTTGAGTAAATTTTCGTGAGTACACTTTTCCGGTAGAAATGTCGAATCAGGGGATGCCTGACCTTAAGCAATGTTGACATGAATTGGCTGATGTGAAACATCAAACCCATCGTGAGCCAAATCATTATCGACTCTCGGAATCGGTCATATGACACAACAAGTGAAGCTATGACCTACGGGGGAAATGCTGAGTTCCGGACCGACGTCCGTTTTCCGGATCGCAGATCCGGTTAACGCGAGTGCGTCAGCACCGAATCTCTTCCACGATCCGGAAGTAACGCGCGTCTTGAAAACGAGCTGACAACTGTTCGGCCGTTCTGCTTTGTTCATTGGTAAATGCACGTTTTACGGAAAGACTTCGCGTTCGTCGACTCCCCCAACATATTTTTCACAGATGTCAAAAGATGTTAAAACATGTTGCTGCACTGTGTCATACCTTCCGAGCATAGGGTTTAAAAGGAAACAGATAAGTCAAGGCTGGAGATCAGTGATCACGTGCCTGCGATCGAGTAGCCGGGCGGTCGACCACAGCGATCCTCAAAGGTGTGCAAATCTCTGTATTTTTTCGGAGACGACAAAGTACCGCTCAATGCCTGCAAAAAATCAGCTCCAAGAGGCTGAGTTTCTTGAATCGTACACCGTCGAATACACTCAAATCACCTGGAGCGGGCGCTATGATGTGCATGCTCTAGCGCGACGACGGTGGCGCCGACGCGAGCCAGCACGCACTCAAATCATGCGCACGGAAGAGTTGCGTTGGATGGAAGCCAATGACCTGTGTGAGACCGCGTACCTTTTCTTCTTCTGTCCCCCCCGCCCCGAATGGCTAAATGGCTTTCAAGCTCGCCGAAAGCAAGCTGCAACCAAGTCGGGCCGAGCTTGACCGCAAGCAGGGCAGTTGAACCCGGCGCTAACCCAGCGCTCATGCTGCGGGGAAGGGGACGACGCGCGCCTTTCGGTGCCGTCGCCGCCGCGTTTCGCCAAAATCTACCCCGATATGTACAGGTGTGTATCGTCTTGTACGGCTTGTGTCGGCGCCGCCTGCGCTTCATCGCGTCGGAAGAGAGCGTCGTTGCCCCGCCCGCTTAGGCTTCTTTCACGCACAAACTTCCGGTTACACGACCAATCGTACAAACGAACACTGATGTTGAAATGCCGGTGGTTCTCGCGAAACGAGGGAGGGGGCTTATGTGAAATCAGTATCTCAACAGGTGGGTAGAGAACCGCAAAAAGTGGAAGTCAACCGCTTGAAGGTGGGCATGCATTTGAATCTCTCACTCAACTCATCGACCACGGTCTAGCCGCGAGTGGCTCGCTTCCAGTTTCCAGGGTGGTTTACCTCAACTTCAAGTGATTTACTTCCACGTCTGGTGGCTCACTGCCACCTGTTGAGATACGCATACCCCCCCTCACTCATAGAACCACCTATCAACATCCACTGATGAGTCTGCTTTGGTACGATTGGTCGTGTGACCGGAACTTTCTGCGGGATATTCGTCTTTCCAACGAAACGAAATCTGAGCGGTCGGGGCAACGACGCTCTCTTCCGACGCGATGAAGCGCACGGCAGTGCCGACGCGAGCCGTACAAGACGACACATACCTGTAACGGGGTAGCTTCTAGCGAAACGCGGCGGCGACGGCGCCAGATGGCGCGCGTTGTCTGGTCCCCCACGAAAAAAACGGCGCGACGGCGTTGGCGGCGCGCTTTGCGCTTCCCCATATAGATAGCTCAAGAGTCAACTCATCAAGCGCCATTCGCGCTGTCAACGCCGTCGCGCCGAGTTTGCCGCCGCCGCTAGAAGAGCGTCGTCCTGTGAGCGAAATACAGCCTTTGTACCATTGGAAGTGCCGCTGAGCAGGCGCGGCGCTCCGCCACGCCGCCATGCAGATTGCTGATTACCGTGGCGTTATCTTCGTTTTCATACCTGCGTACCAGCAAGGATTTTGGAAAAGGGACGATACATGGCGAATCGACGGTCTATTAACTCAATATCTAGCCCGAAATGGGTGTATGGCCAGTAAAATCATGATCGACTCGAGGTTCCGGTCACGTGGGCTCAGGTGGCTGACGCTAAATAACCCCCAACTCACGTCCGTAAAAACGAGTAGTCAAGGAAGAGCCCGCCGATGCGAACTTTGTGACTGACACCCATACGACTTCTAATAAGGTCGGCAACTTGCGCACAAAGAGAGAAGCCCCGCCCCGAATCCACCGGAACACCTTCTTCGCGGCATCTTCGCCGGCGTCGACGCCATTGCGTGCCGTGAAGCTCGGTGACGCGCCATATTATTAGGCGATGATTCTTCGCGCGACGACGTTGCAGGCAGTACGTTTGCAAACGCGTTGCCCAAGAAGCGCCGTGCATGGCGGCCTGACGCCGACGTAGGTGTTGTCAGCGTGTTATGATCCGCGGACAGTGGAGTGGCCCTGAAGCATATCACCTTCGCGGCTCCACCTACGTCGGCGCCAGGCGGCCTTGCACGGCGCTTCTGGGGCAACGCATCCGCAAATGAATTGCCCGAAACGTGGTCGCGCGAACAATCACCGCCTAATGCTATGGTGCGTCACCTAACTTTACGGCGCGCAATGGCGTCGGCGTCGGCGAAGATGCCGCGAAGATGGTGTTTCGGTGAATTTTAGACCTCATCAGAAACCGTATGGGTGTCAATCACACAGTCCGCATCGGCGGGCTATTCCTGGAATACTCGTTTTTTCGGACGTGAGCTGGGATCTTTTAGCGTGAGCCGTCATCGTTATGTGATTAACTTACACGTCAGATGCTAATTCGTACTATGTCGTCCCTGGGCGCCCAGCGGGGGAGGGACTGCACAATGTGAACCTTAAAAAGCATGGTCTACGACCCGACACAGGCGCCACCAAAATCTTGGAGGCAGGGGGTGTCTAGCGGAGGCCTGCGAAAAGTATTCGCACGGAGCCCCGAACCACTGATTTTCAGTGACCAATTGAAACCTTAAACCCTGAAACCCTGAACCCTAAACCTAACTTATTTCTGACCAGCCGCTGTTGAGTGAAAAGTCCCGTAGCTGCGTAGTACGCGGATCGGGTCATTCTTTTGGATAGGCGCTAGCTAGCTGTGTTGATTCTAACTTTCCAGCAGGGTAAAACTCTGATCATGTCGGGGGAGTAAAGTGATTCGAAACCACCAAACGAGATGTAGGTTTTGAAACTGGTGAATCCCTGCTGTCGAGTTTGCCTGACCGGTTTGCTTGTGGGCGAAAAACACAAAAAACCCGGTCAAGTGCACGGCGTGACGGCTGCAGCGCCGCGGCATCGCGGGGGGGTTCTGGGGGCTCGACGCTGCTTTCTAGTCTCCACCACCTCCCGAGATCAGCCCCCCTATTCCCGCACTCAAACGAGGCCCGGCGTACACACACTAAATTATAATTGTGATGGGGGCGGCGTGTCATGGGATACTAAACACGCACAGCTAAGAGGGAGAGAATTCTTTGACGCGGCCGGTGTGGTGGAAATAGAATCGAGTATATATAGTAGAACCGTGGGTTCGGCCTCCTGCAACGGGGAAAGCGTACCACGGCGGCGTTGTAACACGCGGGAACGAACAACCTGTGGATACATCCTTGATGCGCGCCCTGTACCGAGCACCAGCAAGCGTGTGTTCGATCGCTGCGGCCGTCACCGCCGTAATTGGCGTCAAGTACACAGTAAAATCGTTATTACGTAGGCATTTTTGGCATAATTATAACACTGTGGGTGGCTCATCCTTGGATGTCCGGGATCTCCACTATTGTGCAGTGCTGGCCGATCAATAAGTTACATAACCATGAGAACCAGGCCGCCACAGGGCGACGAAACGGGCCGGGGCGGCTCGACTCGCGCAGAACCGCGGCTTCACGCACGGCGTATCGAACGCGCAACCCCCAAATTAGTCACGTTACACCTCGCGGCGCGCTCTTCCCGCTCGGATACGGGCATGCGGTGCGACGCAAGCGTGCACAGGGCATGGGACTCAAAGCAAACAGTGCGAAAAGCGATATTCACCAGTTAGACCGTATTTCCGCCAACATACCTACGTGGGTAAATGGGCCAGGTAGCGCACCACGCGGCGCACGGGTTGTCGGATGCACCGCCCTATATTACGTCACTGTACACTGCGCGGCGCGCTCAAACCGTGCGGTGACGGGCATGGGGCGCAGCGCTAGCACTGCCGCTCCCTGCCCAGTTCGCCCGACTGTGTCGATACTACCGGGAATCAAAAGCCTACACGCTGAAAAAGCGCAGCAAAATGGAGTGCGACGCTCGTCGTGCGCCACTCGACCGCCGCGGAAACGGATTTAAGCCCGTTCCGCCGACTAATGTTCAGCGTCGGCGGCCGGCGAAGCGTTCACGTGCAAGCGCAGGTGTGGCGAGTAGTGCGCGCAAGAGTGCAACCGTGTTGGGGCTATGAATTCATCCTCTAGGAGCAGGGTGACCCACCCCGACATTATTAGTGTTGTTACCGCTGAATCAAGTCAAACTTGAACAATAATAAAACGATAAAATCAATCCTCTAGCACTATGCTAGTCTTCAGTCTACAGATACGAGCGAAGACCTTACCGCATACTGTTTCAGTCGTGATCGACGAGTTGAGTTAGAAAGACAATAGACAAGTTGGCGTATATCAAAACAGGCCTTCCCGCGGAAGCACCAAAATTCAGGCCCTTTAAAACCCCCGGAAGCTCTGTTTTGAGTGGCGAATCGGCGAGAATGACGCGGGAACATTGGCGTTCAAAGCTGCGGCGGCGGCAAAAACGCCGCGGACAACCCCCATTTGCATAGGCACGCGCGTCGATGCGCGGGGTGGCGAGTATCGCCGCCGGCGCGCCTCGGGGCGATGCGCACATTTATACCGTCGTTTCCCACGCAAATGACTCAAGAAACTGGCAAGCGCCCAAGCGGCGCGTCGGCGGCGATACTTGCCGTTCGAGCCCCGCAGTGTCCACGGCGTGACTACTACGAAGGGATTCCGCGCCTTGGCGCGGCCGCCGCCGCAACTTCGTACGCCAATATTCGCGCGTCATTCTCGCCGATTCGCCACTCAAACAGAGCTCCCGGGCGGTTTGATGGGCCTAAATTTCGGCGCCCACGCGCGTCAGGGCCGCGTCGAAACTATTCAATCATAGACGGTCAAAGTTGCCGTCTCATATACGCCAACTGGTCTATGTAGCCACCTTCCTGCCGTCATTTATTTGGAAATCGGTGTTGAACCGTGCACCGTCGCGAGAGTTCGGAGGTCGTTTGGCGCGCGTGGCTGGTGGATCGCCGCCAGAATTGTCCCGACGGGTCCGCAACAAACTTACGACGATCCCTCGCCGTCCTGTTTCCCGCATAGATCGTTGGCAGCGCTCACCTGGGAGCATCTGGCGTGTTTCAAACCAGGTGGGCGCTGCCGACGATGTGCGCTGGGTAACAGACAGCGGGTGATCGTCACAGGCGTGTTGCAGACTCGTCAGGACAATCTTGGCGGCGATCCATCAACAACGCGCGCCAAACGCCCCCCGAACTCTCTCGCGACGGTGCACGGTGCGACACCGCTTTTCAAATCAATGTCAGCAGGAAGTGGCCACCCATTACGTTTCTAACTAAACTCGTCGATCACGAAATAAACAGTGGGTGGTAATGTCGTGTGTTGGGTGGTATATGTCGTCGCGATACCGACCTTATTTCCGCATACCTCTGTGGGCACAACCCATAACTCAACCACCTATTCTAGGCCTGCCCTGCTCTTCCAACCAAACATCGTTGCCACTGTAGTCCTTGCCTTCACGGCAACCTTATTATAGGTTCCGAGGGTAATGCGGAGTTTAGGTGCCCTAGGGTTGCCTGGGGCTGTGTGGAGATTCGGGCGAGCTCTGCACCATCCTCGGTCATGAGGGTTGCCGCGGAGGCACGGACTGTGGTGGCACGGACGTTTGGTGGCGAATCCAGGGCAGGTCTAATGGGGAGATTTCACGCTTTAGTTGCGGTTGACGACCACGTCGTCCAAGCGCCGTGCAGTAAGCCAACCGCAGCTTGACAACGATCACTAACACACACGCCACGAAACTGGCTGCCACGCGCGCAATGTTGACCCAAACGCGTACGTTGAGCCCAGTGCCAGAAACAGGATTGGCATATCAGCCAATTCTACGCTTGGTGGAGTTTGGCAGGGCCCACTGACGGCGCCCAGCGCGCCCCCCGGGGAGCACACGTGTATAGAGTAACCTTACCGAGTAGCGTCGCGAGAGACCACACGGCTGGGCGTGAGCCGCGCGTCACACGAGGTTTCCTTCGTTTTCCTTATTACTTCTCCAGGAGTGATAGCTACACAATCAGGGTTCTAAAAGATATGGGATGGGGGCTGTGAATGGGTAGTCTAGTTGGTACGGTGCGTGAACCCGCTTTCCATGTCGGCGGCAGCGCTAAGCAACGCGCCTCTTTCGCCCCCCATCCCCTCGATGAGCCCTTACCTGTCACGGTGAACAAAAAAACCGGCAAGCTGAATCTTTACTCAGTGCCTGTGCCGAGTCTCAAATCGTGTGCACTCAGCTGTTTTGTGAGAAGAAGCTTATCAGTTGCGGGCAGGAGGTCAGATGGTCCTGTCACACGAACAACAGACCAGACGACACGCTTAAATGAAAACGCGGTACCAAAAGTCAAGAAAAACGCTCGCAATGCAAAGTTAAAAAACATCTTCGCAGCACCTGGACAACTGTGTGTTTGTGAAATAAATAGCGAGTTCAGCCGCTCAAGCTTCTTCAAGGCAGAAGCCTCCGTTGAACACCACGAAGCGCACCACAAGTACAGTCCGAGTCGCGCACCGCTTGTTTACCTCAACCGCCAGACAAAAATAAATGGAGATGTGCGCAACAGTTCTTTCTACCCGTGTGATCTTATAACTTGGAGATAAGATTGTGCAGGTTCCTTGCCTTCGTATTGTCGGTAACTTTGAAAATGAGGTAACCATCGCAATGCCGATATTTCGCCGTGTACCGCACCCGGCAAGGATCGGCGCGGTAAAGTATCACGGCTCTCTGGTAAAAGTCGTCGAAATCATCCAGGTGAACCATGGATCCCTGCTGTGCCTATGGTATTGCCCTTTCGGTGCTGGCCAAAGGAAAACTTGTAGGCAGCTACTGGACGGAAGCGGCTGCAGGTTCGGGCGCAACCTTCTGCTGCAGTTGCCACCCAACTTTGCGTCCTTCCCGTGTCCTTTGTCTGCTAAATTAATGTCCCCGACGTTCGCGTGCGGCTCTCAA
>Ga0307489_10000995_pt1 | contig 18239 bp, 20 predicted proteins | sample SB12metaG_FD_202247 | JGI IMG/M metagenome (GOLD analysis project Ga0307489, IMG submission 202247) | Sea-ice brine microbial communities from Beaufort Sea near Barrow, Alaska, United States - SB 1.2 | ecosystem: Environmental > Aquatic > Marine > Coastal | place: USA: Alaska | collected...
TGCACCGGTTCACGTTCACCCATCCCCCCCCCCCAGTACCTGACTGTGTGCGCATAGCGCACCTGTACATATTCACCTCGTCCTCCTCAGGTCCGCATCTACCTCCTCCTGATGCCCAGTGCCTGACTCTTCGCTCATAGTGCACCGGTACACATCATGCCGGGCCTTGCGCTGAGGCGGGGTTGTACGACAAGATCTGGCAGGCCTTCGCCGTGTTCCTGCCCATCAAAACTGTGGGCGTCCAGGCAGGGCGTGCTCCTCCCCTCATACTGTACCCCCACACACTCGCAGCATCACCCTTCCTGGTCCCGGCCTGGCCACTCGCCCTTCTCAGTGTGCTCATACTGTACCCGCGTATCCGTATACTCTCGCCGCGTCACCCTCCCTGGTCCCTGGCCTGGCCACTACTCCCCCCAATGTGAGTGCAGCTCAACGCCGCGGCGAGCATGCTGTGTACCGGTAATCCATAATTGCCATCCTGTGACGCGGCAAGCATACTGTGTACCGGAACTCTACGAACAGGGGGACCAGCGCACGCACGCGCATGTGGTGGGCCTACGAGCCATCACCTCGTCGGATGGCATGACCGCGGACTGGTACCAGTTCGACCCCAAGTTCCTCCAGGTACAGCGGTGCAGGTTCACCCCAGGCTGTCACCGTGTTGACCCCGAGTTGACCCCGGGTTGACCCCAGGTTGAACCCCGGTCGTCCCCAGGCTGACCTCAGGTTGACGCCGGGTTGACCCTGTGCTGACTGCGCTTGGTTTCAGCGCTTGAAGTTAGAATATGGTGCAGCGCTTTCAATCTTCCCGTGTTCACCGTGCTTGATTTCAGCGCTTGAAGCTAAAACTGATGAATCGCTTTCACACTTTGCTTTCAATTTCAACTTGCGCCGCTACGTCCAGGATGTCAGCGCCAAGATCTGCAACGAGGTGAAGGCCGTGAACCGCGTCGTGTACGACATCACCTCCAAGCCCCCCTCCACCATCGAGTGGGAATAAACCCTCGACCGGGATTTAACGGGAGTTCATAGTGCGAGCAGGGCGAGGGGGGTTTGGGAGAATTTATTTTTGTTGTTTAGATCAGTCAGTAAGTTGTGTAGCTTCGTGTCGATATGATATCTTTCTCGGAAACTGAAGCGACCACTACGCAGTCTTGGTTGAGGGGACAAATGGGGATTTGGATCCTCTTGAGTTAAAAGACGGTCGCTCATATCGATTACAGTGCAGATCAACCTCCGAGATTGGGAGGTTGATTGTTTATGGGCGAGGGTCTATTAACTTAGCGATGATGACCATACCGCGCTACGCGCCATCCCCATCTGCCCCCCCCACCAGAACTGCGTAGTACGGTCCCCGTCCGTACGCATCAAACGCCTGACTGTCTACTTGTGTCATTCGGGGAGATATAAGGGGAGTTCACACGGTGGTCGCAAGAGGAGTTCACACGTGCATTCCGTTTCGTGTGGCAGTATCTGGGCAGGCCGAGAGTAGTGCCAAGAGTGCCGAGAGAAGTGCACCGATACACCATGAGCAAACATTCGGGCGATACCGGGCCTCAGATGTTTAGTTGTGGTGGTGTCCTCGGAATTCCCCAAGCATTACCAGTGCAGGTCCTCTACTCTCTGTGATAAATCGCGCTGCCTGAATGATTATTAAAATCCAATTAATTATAGTATAAATTTAGTTGCTGTCCTCCGCCTTCAAGAACAGGGTATGACAAAGTGCGTCAAGACCACTGAGGCACTTAGTGAGACTTAGTGCTAAGTCGTCCCGCTCGACCAATCACAACGCTCCATTTGGACGATTTGTGATACTTGTTGCTAAGTGTCTAAGTGGTTTCACGCACTTTGTCATAGCAAATTTACACGGAGTGCCTGGAGGCCCTGGGAGCACTCGGCGGCGGTGTCGCCGCTTGGATGCGCGGGAGTGAGTCCGCGCCGGCATCCAGGGTCGTACCACGTCAAGGTCCTAGTTTGGTTTCAGCTAACATTCATCGAGCCCCAAGGCACTGGGTGTAGGCCTAGCTAGTTCCGCAACAATGTTTCCCTCGTGCATATGGCTTACCTGAAACAGCCGTCTAGCCCTTCGTTCGTTCGCTGGTCTGACGTGAGCACCAACAAGTTCAGCACACTACGAGACGGAGGCAGTAGAGGACGCAGCAAGGGTGTACCGGTACACGACGAGCAAACAGTGTAGTGAGCATCCAGTTGGGTACACTATGTGACGGAGGAGGCAGAGGACGCGGCAAGGGTATACAAGTACACGATGAGCAAGCAGTGTAGGTCCCCGCCGACGTTCCCGCTAGAAGTCCTCAACGGCCTGGACTTGGCCGCAGCGGATCGGAAGAATATACCCCCAAAGCACCCCGAGGGGTAGCGGCGCAAGTTGAATTTGAAAGCAAAGTTCGAAAGCAGCCCATCATATTGTGGTTTTAAGCGCTTAGTTCCAGGCGCTTTCAAAGTGGGTTTGATAGGTTCAACCTGCACCGCCTTACCGAGGGCGGAGGCAGCAGCAGCTCGTCGTCGTCCACCTCCGGACAGGGGCTTACACTCGTTGACGTTAGAGCTCAACTTGAGCGACTCCAGGACACAATCATGAGTTAATTTGGGTTATACGGTGGACAGAGGTGCTCAAGTTGAGCTGAAATGGGAACGAGTGTAAGCCCCTGCCTCCGGAGCGGGGTAGTCCGTGGTGCAGCGACGCGAGTTGAAATTGAAAGCAACATGTGAATGCGGTTCATCACGTTGAAGCTTCAAGCGCTGAAACCATAGGCGTTTTCAAGAGGGCTTTTGATACTGTCGATCTGCACCGCCCTACCCTAGAGGAGATGCGGGACAGACGTGGCGCCAGGGTGTAGCAGCGTAATTTGAGATTGAAAGCAAAACTTGAAAACAGTGCATCGGATTCTCGTTTCAAGCGATGAAATCAGGCGCTTTCAACACGGGTTTCAAGCCCTTTCAAATTGCACCGCCCCGCCGTGCCCGACCGCTTCACGCCGCTCCCGTTACCCGACCCCCCGCTGCTCGACCCCCCGCTCACTGACCCCAACTCGTGTCTGTTGCCCCCCCGACTATCTCGGCCCGCAATCTCTTTTGCGCTCAAAACCTCCGGCTCTTGACCCACAGTTGACCCACAGCCAGGGGCTTACACTCGTCCACTTTTCGGCTTGACGTGAGCACCTTTCGTGGGACACGTTGGGTGCATTGGGTGGATTCAGTTACAAAAACGGCTCAGGTTGAGCTGAGAAATGGACGAGAGTGAGCCCCTGCCCACAACTGTCGCGCGCAACTTGCAGGCCGTCGACGCCTACTTCTAGGGGCTTACACTCGTCCACTTTTGGGCTCAACGTAAGCACTTTTCGTGGGACAAGGGGTGTTTACGAGGAGTTTAGGGGGTATTCATGGCGGGGGTGGAGGGGTTGCTTAGGCGTTTGAGGGATGTGTTGAGTGTCAGAAGCGGCTCAGGTTGAGTTGAGAAGTGGACGAGTGTAAGTCCCTGCCTGCTTCGTCTAATAATTGAGCCTCGGCGTCTTCCATTGCCTGACGCCACACTGCAGACCGCCGTTTGTCCAACCCTCCGCTGCCGCCGCCGCCGCCATCGCCGCCGTCAATAGGTAGAGTCATGACACCCCGTCAGGTCATAGGGTTAGGGTGTTGAGGGTTTAGCAGGTCGGGTCATGACAACACCGCGTTTGAATGGACCGCCGGTCAAGTGACCGCACCGGTGTAGACATGGTTGGCACAAAGATTAGTGTAAATAGGGGGGTGGGTGACAATTCAACCCTACCTCCACCGCTGCCTCCCCCTCCTCCTCCTCCTCCTCCTCCGCCGCCGCTGTCGCCGCTATCCCGGCCACCGCCGCCGCTCTCGTTGTCGGCAGGGCTGTAGCCGCCGCCGAACGCTGCCGCCTTCCCCGCCGCTCCTCTTGCCTGCTTCGATAGCTGCCGAGTGAGCTTCACCACCTGGCTGCCCACCTGGGTGCCTACAGTACCCACCGGCTTGAACTTGTGGCAGGGAACTCAACACATAGTGCACCGGTACATATTTTGTACATATTTTATAGAATATAGAACACAGATGTGCACCGTTGTATAGTCAATAGTAGAAGGGGACACAACGCAGAGAGAACTCGCGCAGAGTCAATAGCAGTAAGGGAACACAGCTCACGTGATAAAATATTCCCCCTTCTGTGACAAAACTAGTGAAGCTGTGACTGATATCAACTGATATCATTTGATATCAATTGAATTCACCGATTTGTGATTGGTCGAGAGGATGAGCTTGACCTCACAACCAATAAACGATCAGTGAAAATCAGTTGATATCAGTCATAGCTTCACTTGTCTTGTCAAATTATTCCGCCCCCGCGGCCTCGCCATTTTAGCCATGATCTCGGAGCTCTGGCAGTTGATCAATCACATCACACCATGGTGACACGTCGCAGACATAGGTCGGCACTTAACTCGTGAAACGAGGGGTTGGGATGGGATGATTGACGTGGCAGGGGGAGTCAGTGCGCCGCGGCCTCACCATTTTGGCCATGATCTCGGAGCTCTTGCGGTTGACCATGATGTAGCGGCGCAAGTTGAAATTGAAAGCAAAGTTGGAAGCATTTTATCATAATTTAGTTTCAAGCGCTTAAACCATGCGCGGCCAGCCTGGGGTCAACCGAGGGTCAGTCTGGGGTCAACCTGGGCTGGGGTCAACCTGAGGTCAACATGGGCTCAACCTGGGGTCAACCTGGGGTCAACCTATGGTCAATATGGGGATAACCTGGGGTCAAAGTGCACCGCCGTACCATAATGACCGACTGCGCGGAGGTCAGCCGGGACAGCTTGGAGTTACCCTGTTTCTTGGTGTAGCGGCGCAAGTTGACATTGTAAGCAAATTTTGACAGCAGTTCATCAAATCTTAGCTTCCAAGCGCTGATACTAAGCGCGGTCAACCCTGGGTCAACCTGGGTAAATTGTAAGTAAATTTTGACAGCAGTTCATCAAATCTTAGCTTCAAGCGCTGAGAGTAAGCGCGGTCAACCCTGGGTCAACCTGGGTCAACCTGGGTCAACCTTCACCGCCCTACCTTGGACTTTTCCTCTTCCTTGTCAGCCGCCGCCTTGACCCAGGGTCGATCTGATTACATCAACTCATCACATCCACTGACCCCCCCTGCCAGGTCACAATCATAGGTCGGCAACCATCTCATGACACGAGGGTTTGGGATGATGCCAGTGACGTGGCACGGGGAGTCAGTGGATGGGATGAGTGACATGGCAGGAGGAGTCAGTGCAGTGCGGCGGCCCCTGCCTTGACCCTGGACTCCACTACCTCCTCCACCTTGCAGCAGGGGCTTCCACTCGTCCACTTTCCAGCTCAACTTGAGCGCTTTGTATGGGATAGGGGGTGCGCGTAGGGGTTGTGTAGCCCGTGTTAAGGGGGTATTAATGGCGTTTTTAGGGTGCGTAGGGTGCTTTCTTGTGACAGACAAGGGTCAAGTTGAGCTGAAAGGGTGGACGAGTGTAAGCCCCTGCCCTGCAGCAGTCCTCCGCCACCGAGTAGAACTCGAACTCCACGTGGATGCGGCCCTACATGTAGCGGCGCAAGTTGAAATTGCGCGCAAGTGTAAATTTAAGCAAAACTAGAAACCAGTTCATCACACAATGATTTAATGCGCTGAATGCAGGCGGTTTCAATAGAGGTCTCAATCCTTTTTAACTTGCACCTGCTCACCGAGGGGGTCTCCTGCAACTCCACCACTTGCTTGACCACCTGCCCGGCTCCACCCGCGATGAGAATCTGTCCGATGATCCGCTTGGCGTCGATGGTGCACAACCCCATGATGTATTGGCGCAAGTTGAATTTGAAAGCAAATCTTGAAATTGGTTTACCATATTTTAGTTTCAAGCGCTTAGTTCCAGGTTGTTTCAACTTGGCTTTGATAGGGTCAACCTGCACCGCCCTACCATGAAGTCCTTGCAGCCGTACAGGTCGCGGTCCCAAACCTCGCACCGCAAGCTTGCGCTCTCTGCCAGCTCCGTGGGGCCGATCATCAGGGGCGCACACTCCTCCACTTCTCAGCTCAACGTCAGCACTCGAAGGTCTAATAACCCAAGACACACGTTCGACTCACCATCGACTTATCACGTGCCAACACTCTGCAGGGGCTTACACTCGTCCACTTCTCAGCTCAGCGTCAGCCGCTTCATGTCACTGAAAGCAGTCATCGTAAGCTCCTAGTCTAGTGCCTGGTCTGTGAGTAAGTAGGGTCAAGTAAGTGACTTCCTTGGTAAATTACCAAAATACGTATTTGAACTTTGGCCAATCGCCAAACGGGCCAAATACTGTATACAGTACGAAATAATACCCACAATAACCTCACAGACTGGTCTGTGAGCCGTAAGTCATTACTTGGCTAGTAAGTGATCTGACGAGTATGCTAGTAAGTATTCGGACGATTATTAAGTCGTCAGATCACGTACTTACTTCCTTACTCAACTTACCTAGCTAACATACCAGGCACTAGCTAGATACAGGCTGTACTAATCGTACTGCCGATAAAACGTACGAAAACGCTGACGTCAAGCCGCAATGTGGACGTGTGTAAGCTCCTGGTCACTCGTCCACTTCTCAGCTCAGCCTGAGCCGGTTTGGTCACTGAAACCACCAAAGAGCCCAACGTATCCCACAAAAAGTGCTCACGTCAAGCTGAAATGTGGACATGTGTAAGCCAGCCCCTGCCGATGATGAAGTCGAACTGCTCGTCCCACACCGGATTCAACGTCTCGTATCTCGTGCCAGGGCCTTACATAAACGTAAACCTTAAACATGTTTCTCAGCTCAACTTAAGATCTTTGAAGTTTCAGGTGGGGTAACTCCAGTGGTTTGAGAGACAAACGGTTAGGGTGCTATGCTTAAATACTAGCGTGAAACAATTCAAGCGCTTCAGGTGGAACTTTAACACCCTACCTTGTGCTGGACTTGTGGTTCTGTTTCCCGAGCGCAAACTTGACGTAGGGGTCCGACCGACCGTTGCTGTCGCGTGACACCATCGTGTCGCCTCGGTGTAGCGCCGCAGTTTGAAATTGAAAGTAAAACTTTCAAGCAGTGTATCATATTTTAGTTTTCGAGCGTTTTAATGGATCCAGGCGGTTTCGACGTGTGTTTCATCTGGTCAACCTGCACCGCCTTAGACCTACCTCGGAGCAGCGTGACATGCAACACCCCGCAGAATTGACTGCTGATTTCTCCGCCGGACAGCATCGCGTCCAAATCCACCTCTGACTTTTTCACGGCCTCGCCGTAGCGGCGCAAGTTCAAATTAAAAACAAAATTGATGCAAAATTGATGCAAAATTGATGCAACATTGAAAGCAGTATGTCATGTTTTAGTTTTAAGCAATGAGTTCCAGGCGCTTTCATCATGGATTTCATCGAGTCAGCATGCACTGCCCATCTGCCCTACCTCGCCGTTTTCGTCCACCTCAGCGTCCCCCTGGATGAACGGCAGAAATCTGGTGGTGAAAATGATCTGCGGCACAGTCTTCTCCCGGGAGTGCGAGTGAAACAGAGTGTTTGCGCCCGTGAATTAAGGTCTTACATTCGTCCACTACTCGGCTTCACGTGAGCATCCTGTTGTGGGATAAGTCGGCTGGTTTCAATGACAAAAAATGCTTATTTTGAGCTCAGTAGTAGTGGGCAAGTGGAAGACCCGACCTTGTTGAACATCTTTTGGACATTCCGCACGGCTTTACCGCCCACGCCCGCCGGTTTCTTGAGGTTCAACGTTTCCGCCACGTCCGCGTTGGGCGTGTCGCTTAGCTTGCCGATCTCGTGCCGCACTGTGCCGAGCACGCTGATTGCAGTCTTCTTGACCCGATCCTGGGGCCGCACAGATAGTGCGCGCCACGTCACGGAATGCCATACCGCTGAACGCGATTACGAGGGTCTAAATGTGCAGGATGACGTTGCGGGCAGTTTTCGTCACTCTGTAAAGTCAGAGAATGCGCGCTACGTCATTGGATGCCGATTAATTCACGAGACGAGGGTCTACATGTGGAGGATGACGTGGCGGGCATTATCCATCAGGCTTCACCGTCTGCTCGCCTTCATAATTCATGGACTGCCAATGGACTGAAAAACAAGGGTCTGTACGAGGGTCTACATGTGGAGGATGACGTGGCAGTCAACATCTGTCCGGTCCTACCGTCTCCTCGCCTTCATAGTTCATGGACTGCTTGTCAGACTTCGTTTCCCGGCGGACTCCCACCACACTGGACGCCGGCGTCGGAGAATGGTCTGCTACCTTTTCAGGTCCGCCACCATCTGAGTGGCGTGGTTCGCGCTTTGAATGATTGTTGATTATCGTAAACGTTAGCTGCGCGCCGCGGATATCATGCACGCGGATGTCGAACGTCTCCCCGAATTCCGGGTCTGCGCCCTGGACCGCCTCACAGGAGAGTCATTGGGAACACGCACTCAAACCAAGATCGAGAATGACTCACGGAAATGCAGTTCTTCACACAGACGCGCGGCGGAGAAAGAGGAGGAGGAGAAGGAGGAGGAGGAGGAGAAGATCCTTTGTCGATTGCGTGTTTCAAACAATCCCCTGCCTGAGTCACGCGGGTTACCGACTGCTTACCATGCGCCCCGTCCTTCAACAGAAGCTCCACCACGGGCCTGATGCCGGTGCTCATCAGATGGTGGTGCGGCAGGCCGCTCGCCCTGTGGATGGTGATGCGAAGCAACCTGCTGTGAGGGACTGATGAATGGTGCTCGCCACGTCATCGAAGGGAATTTAAACCCTTGTTTGTTGTGTTAAATGGCATCCCATGACTTGGCGAGTGCTATCCATCAGTCCCTACCCGCTGTTGTTGATGCCACGCTCGCCGTTGTCGTTAGTAATGTTGATGTCCAGCTTGTTCGGCCATACCGCGCAACAGGGTCATTCAGGACAAAAATAGCAGGGTCGTTAGAAACGAGATTGCAGCATGGCCTACCTTCAGGGTGCACGCCCAAACGCTTGATTGGTTCGTCAATCGAGTGCGCCTTCTCAGCGACCCCCCTGCCATGAGCCCGACTAGTACGTTCTTGATGAGGTTGTTGAGCAACTTTTCCACAAACGGCACCGTGGTAATGTCGCCGCCCACCAAGTTGAGGTTGAAATTGATGTCAGGTTTTCCGATGAACGCAATCTGCATGTCGCTGAAAGTGGGCCACCAGTGTGTAGGGGCGCAAGTAAAAATGGAAAGCAAAGTTTGGAAGCGGTTCCTCATACTTTAGCTTCAATAGCTGATACCAAGCGCGGTCAACCTAATGTCAACCTAAGGTCAACCTCGGGTCAATCTGGGTTCAACTAAGGTCAACCTAAGGTCAACCTGGGGGAAATTTGGGGTCAACCTGCACCGCCCTACCAGTGGCACAGCGGACCGAACACGATTCGGACCGTGCCGAAAGCCTCAACTTTCTCTATTGCTATAGGCAGGACCACTCCCATCACCGCGAATTAGAGTCGATGATGACAAAAAGCACTCAAACCGAGATCGAAGCATACCTTCAGGATGAATGATACAGAACCGCGGACTCGGTTCACGGTCGAGTGCTTGTTCTCAATGACCCCCCTGCAGCCACGTCCAACTGCACCTCCGGGTCCTTGGCCACCCACTTGAACTCCACGTCCAGCGCCACTTCATTGGGCGTTTCATCAAAACACTCGGGGCAGGGCCCCATGGATAATGTTTGCCACAGGGTGACAGGGTAGAACGTAACTTAACTAGTGTTGGACAATGATGACGATTGCCACGTCTCCGGATGGAACTTGACACAAGAAACAAGGGTTTACACTATGTCCATGTCCGTGCCTTGACGCTGGCTAGCACTATGGGGTCCAGCCCGAGCGTGAACTTTGCAAATTTCATCTTCACATTCGCCCCCTTGACCAGATTGTTGAGTAAGGGCTCCACGCTGGACACCACGCTGTTGCTGATGGCTTTGTTCAGCATTGGCCACATCTGTCGCACCGCCATGTAAGGCCCGGTATATGACTCCCCACGTCATGTGTATCCCCCCCATCCATTTTTTACTGAATGGGGCGAAGGCATCTTAGGTAAAGCGCCAGGTTGGTGCCTGGTAGTGAGCCCCCCCGCGCCGATATGGTCATCACACCAGACACGACACCGCAAGGAGGAGGGGGTGAGGAGGAGCGGGTACATTATGAGCGAACAGTCTAATACTAGGTCTTGCCGCTTTGTTGAGCCAGGGCACGCGGTCCACATCCGGGAAGTGGATCCACTTGGGCAGGTGCCCGATGATTTTCTTGAGCTTCTCCGCGGTGAGGACAGAGTCCCAGGAGTACGGCCTCACCCAATTAATTTTCAAGTTTCAGCTTGCCTAAGTATCTTTGAGGTATGAATGGGATACATCAATTGATTGCTCAGTTGCAGGGACACAGTCAGGGCCTCCTTTCCTGAGTGGGTTACCTAGCTGGCACTTGCTGAGTATCTTTGAGGCAAACAGTGGGACAGGATAACGCACGTGGTTTCAGGACTGAACGGCTCAAAGTAAGCAGGAAGTCAAAATTGGGGAAGGCCCTGCTGACTAGAGCTACAACATAGGTGACACGTGTACTAATGTGAGGCCTTGCCGGGGATGCCTCGTCATTGAGGGCGCGGACGAGGTCCGTGAGCGAATCCTTTGGCGGGAACAGCCCATTCACCCTCCTGCCGCCCAGGGTTCAAACTCGAAACTGTGGTCAATGGTCAAAAAGGGTTGACACGGTTGTACACATAGATCAGCGGGTCATACATTCGTCGCCGAGGTTCCAAACTCGAACGTGTGGTGCCTATGGTCTGACAGGGTGTTACATATATATTCTGTGTCGTTGCCGGCCCCACCATCCGAGGTAGAATGCCACCGCGAGCCAGGGTCTTCCATCCTCGCCTGGCTGTTGGCTTACAGTGTATCGGTGTTGACTGTGCCCGTACACACTCGCAGCCTCCTCCTCCATGGCCTGGCCACCCATGCCCTGACTGTCTGCTCATAGTGTACCGGTGCTCGTACACACTCGCCGCCTCCTCCTCGCCTGGCCACTCGCTCCCAGACCGGTTGCTCATGGTGTGCGGGTGAACCCGCACATACATGCCTCCTGCTCCACCCGGGCCTTACAATCGTCCCCGATTGTGGCTGGCTCTTGAGCCGGTGTGTGCTTGACCCTAGTTATCTACATTCTCACCCGAAGGCTGGCAGTTGAGCAAGAAATTGAGTTGTGAGTTTTGAGCTGAAAGCGGATTAGTGGTGGGTTGAGACAGGGTTGAGTCAGGGTTGAGACAGGGCGGAGACAGAGGAAGCGAGTGGGAGCGAAGGGGGAGGGGTGGTGCACGTCGGGAGGACGTGGAGACAGTCGACGAACGAATACAGCGGCGTAGGTCGGAGGTAGGCGGAGAGGGGGCAACCGACAGGAGGAGAGTAGACTAATGCACGGGCGGGCCGTGTTCAGCACGTGTATGATTTGTTGCGGAGGCCCTTCCAACAGCGCCGTGAGCAGCGCTAGCACGAGGCTGAGAAGCGTGACGTGGACCGCCAGCCGCGTCAGCATCGAGTACACGCCGCCCATCTCCGCGACGGCGGCGGCCGATCGAGCGGCCTCCTGCACCACGCCCACCATCCGAACAGAAAAACAGAAAAACTTTGGAAAATATCCGTTTATGCTGTGCCCCTCTTTGAATGGGGACGATATGGAAGCAATGAGCGCGCTGAAGGGGGCGCTGACAGCCTCTGCGCGGGCGGCGGCTGCGGCCAAGGCGGCAGGCGGCGGCAGGCGCGCGCCCCACGCACCACGCTGCTCTCGTGCTAGTGCCCCCGACGTCCCAGTGAAAAGCCACGTGTTATGGATATTATAAAGCAGTGCCCGAACTGCCCGAACAGACGGAACACAAATTAACAAATTGTTCGGGATGCCGCGTGCCGACCAAACGTGCCCGTGCCCCGTCCGACCAACGACGTTTAGGGTTTAGGGTTTAGGGTTTAGGCAGCTTAAGGGCTACATGCACGTCACTGCCGGCGCAAGCGGCAGGTACCCCTGCTGAGCTCCGCGGCGGCGGCGAGCCCGGCAGTCGGAGAGTCGATATAGCGGGAGGTACAGATGCTCGCGATAGCTGTTTCTCACATGTAGCGTGGCCCGGGCCGAGCTGTGACGGCCTCTATCTTACATTCTTGTTCGTTCTATATCCACTCCTCTCCCTACAGTACTGATATGCATTCATGCATCCTGACAAGACAGCCGAGCGTCAGAGCGAAGTTGGAGTGGGATCAACTCGCCGGGCTTCTGGCACCCGGTCTATCATATAATTTAATATTTATCATCCTTTAACGTGTATACGCCTTCTTCTATCAACCCGGTGTCGGAGCGATGCTATGGCGGAATCACTTTGCCACGCGCCCTCCTTTTCCCCCTCCCCCGGGATTGCATGTCGGGCACCCTCTGGGTTGGGTGCTGCGAGAGCGGTGATACACGAAGGCCTCCCAACCCCATCCGCACTCCCCGCACTGCCACGGCACCTTGGTGGCAGATGCCGGCGTGAAGTCTGTCGGCGCCTTGTCGGGGTGAGCCCACTCCCCCAGCAGGTCCTCCCGCCCGTTCTGTCCGCACCACACCGCGAGGTTGTTTGTGGGCGTGGCCACTTTACCCGCGCACGCCGGGCACCCGTTGGCGTGACAGCTGTTGGTGCGGCTATTCAGGGTGGCTTCCCACCCCCATCCACACTCCCTGCACTCCCACGGCACCTTCTTGTCAGACCCCGGCATGAAGTCCTTCGGCCTGCTGCTGCGATCCGCCCACTCCCCCAGCAGCTCCTCCCGTCCGGTCTCCTGGCAGTACACCTCGAAGTTGTGCGTGGCCGTCGGCACTTTACCCGCGCACGCTGGGCACCCGCTGCCACGAGTGCGATGCCCGACTGCGGCACTCCATCTGTACCCGCACTCTTCCTTCCCGCACTTCCACCGGACCTTCTCGTTCGACCCGCGCGTGACCTCGCGCGTCCCCCTGACGGGCTCGTCCCACTCCTCCAGCAGGTCCTCGCGCCCGTGCGCGGGGCACCAGTCCTCGAGGGTCTCACCCTGGCGGCCCATTCTCGGAGGAGGCAACAGCACCGCACCGCCCCGGCGCCGCAGCCGCCCCAACGCCCCGCCCCCGGCCCTGCGGCGCGGCAGCGCGCGCGCCCCCCACGCCGGCGCCGAAGCCGCTACGACGCACCGCATCGCCGCCATACCACACGCCGGACACCCTCACCCGCTGGGGCTGCTGCTTGTGCGTGGGCGCGGTCTGCCTGATGGCTTTTGCCCGAGTCGATTTTGGGTGGCAGGCTGGTATCGAAGTCGAATTTGACAGATGTGGAGAGGAGTTATGCCTGATGCAACGCGGCAGCGGGCGGCGCGCGGGGCGGCGGGGCGCGATGGACGGAGTGATCACCAGCTGTATATAGAACACGGCACATTATGTTCTAACTCCGAGGCTATCATAACATGCGAATCTTCCTTCAGGTGCACGTGGTAAATGTTTTCTTGCATACATCAACATTCAGCAACGTCGATAAAAATATGGTGTGGATGGAGCATCATCGTTTCCATGGATGGTCGTCGCTTCATGTGGTGCCGACGCTGTCCCTTCAGCACATGTGGCGTAAATGCATCGGAGACCTCGCTTCAAGGACCACCGAGCCCATCCAGCCACGTCAGCACCTCCTGCCCCCTTGGCCCACCGGCGTGGCCGCCCCGATTGGGATACGCGGCGGCGGCGGTGGCCCCGGTCGCCGTGGAGGGGGCGAGTTGATATAGCGGGAGACAAAGTTGCACGCGATAGCGATTCCTTAAATCTGGCGCGACACAAACCGAGCAGTGACGGACTCTATGATCCATTCTTGATCCTGTTATACACGTATTCTATCTAACCTTCGTCATCTATCATAACAGCGAGCGTCAGAGCGGCGCTACGGTGCAATCACTTTGCCTGGCTTCCTCCCCAAGGGGTTGCATTTCGGGCACACGCTGGGGCGACCGCTCTTGGTGCGATTCTTCACGGTGGCCTCCCACCCCCCACCGCATTCCCCGCACTTCCACGGCACCTTCACGGCAGACCCAGGCGTGAACTCCGTCGGCGCCTTGTCGAGGTGCGCCCACTCCCCCAACAGGTCCTCCCGCCCGAGCTCTCCACACCACACCGCGAGGTTGTTGGTGGGCGTCACAACTCTCCCCGCGCATCCCGGGCAACCGTCGCGCTTGCTGCTGATGCGGCTGCTGATAGTGGCCTCCCAAACCCACCTGCACTCCCCGCACTGCCACGGCACCTTCGCCTGCGACCCCGGCGTGAGTTCCGTCGGCGCCTCGTCGGGGTGCGCCCACTCCCCCAAAAGCTGCTTCCGCCCGTTGTTGCCGCACCACACCGCGAAGTTATTGGTGGGCGTCACCACACGCCCCGCGCACGCCGGGCACCCGGTGCGGTTGCTGCTGGTGCGGTCAATCAGTCTGGCTTCCCATCCCCAACCACACTCCCCGCACTTCCACGACACCTTCGCGCCCGACCCCGGGGTGAAGTCCGTCGGCGCCTTGTCGGGGTGCGCCCACTCCCCCAGCAGATCCGCCCGCCCGTTCAAGCCGCACCACACCGCGAGGTTGTTGGTGGGCGTCACCACACGCCCCGCACACGCCGGGCACCCACGGGGGTGACTGCTGATGGTGCGGTTCTTGATAGTGGCCTCCCACCCCCATCCGCACTCCCCGCACTGCCATGGAACCTTCGTGCGCGACCCCGGCGTGAAGTCCTTTGGCCTGCTGCTGCGGTCCGCCCACTCCCCCAGCAGCTCCTCCCGCCCGGTCTCCTGGCAGTACACCTCGAAGTTGTGCGTTGCCGTCGGCACTCTACCAGAGCACGCTGGGCACCCTTGGCCGTTGGTGCGATTCTTGACTACGGCACCCCATCTGTGCCCGCACACTTCCTTCCCGCACTTCCACCACACCTTCTCGGTCGACCCGCGCGTGACCTCGTGCGCCCCCCTGCTGGGCTCGTCCCACTCCTCCAGCAGGTCCTCCCGCCCGTGCGCGGGGCACCAGTCCTCGAGGGTCTCACCGTGGCGGCCCATTCTCGGAGGCGGCAACAGCACCGCCCCACCCCGGCGCCGCAGCCACCCCACCGCCCCGCCCCCGGCCCCGCGCCGCGGCAGCGCGCGCGCCCCCCACGCCGGCGCCGCCACGATGCACCGCATTGCCGACATACCACACCGCACCAAAGCTACCGCAGCGCCGCTACGCTCGCGCGCTGCGCTACGGGAATGCGGGGGCCGGTCGGGTGAGCGACTGCCGCCGAGCCACCGCAGCGATGCTCCTACCTGTGTGACACGTCGGAGGAATGGCGGTCGGGTGGGATGATGACGAAAAAACAAAAAGGCCTGCCGTAGTGCGGTGCGGTCGGCGGCCATCTGTCGCACCGCACGACCGGCACCTCACCACGCGATGCCCAATTGCCCGTTGCCCGTGGCTGCCCCGCGCCCCCGCCTTCGTCCACACTGTTGCGCGCCAGCGACGATGTGGGGGGCCGGGGTGCCGCGCGCCACGCCCGTGGGCCTGCGGTCCGCGGCGGCGGTGGCCGCGGCGCTGCAGGGCACCGTGGAGGACACCTTCGGCCCGCTGGGCGCGGACCACCTGTTCGTCGACGACGCCAATCAAATCGTCATAACCAACAGCGGCGAGCTCATTCTCCAGGTGCGAGAAAACGGAAAGATGGCCCTAGGTGGCCCACGGTTGCGCGGCGGCGGGCTCGCGTGTTCAGCGTATCTGATGAGTGGGCCAGGGGCACGTCGTGGTCGGTGTGGCGGCGTGGCGGCGTAGCGACCCCGGCTTGGCAAGCGGCCCCGTGCTTGTTTTTACAAATTGTCGCGGCCAAGGTCGGCACCAACTGACCAACGCAGTTTCAACGCAGTTTCAACGATGCCCCGATACTGATGAGCCCCCGCCCCCCGCACCCGTCCCCGCCCCCGCCCCTCACCCCCATCCTGCCCACGCCCACAACCCCGCTCCCCCACCCCACCCCCATTCGGTGCCCCGCAGATGATCTCGGTGACGCACCCAGTGGGGGCGTTCCTGGTGCACGCCGTGCAGGCGAGGGGCTTACATTATATTCCTCCACTTTCACGGCTTGCAGTGAAGTGAGCACTTTTTGAGGGGCACATGGGGTATTTCAAGTGTATCTCAGTGACAAAACCGGCTCATGTTGAGCTGAGAAGTGGACGTGTGTAAGCCCCTGCCTCTGTAAGACACAGCTGTGCACAGCCGTCCACTTTTTCATCCGATGTTAGCACTTTTTGCGATGATTTCAGTGAAACGGCTTAGGTTGAGCTGAGAAGCGGACGAGAGTAAGCCCCTGGTACAGGCGCACACCTCCAAGACGGGCGACGGCACCGTCGCCATGCTCGCCATGATAACCGCGGGCCTGCAGAAGGCAGTGCCTCACTCCTGATGCACCCATTTCCGCTTCAGCAAACAACTTGAGCCCTTGCTTCCCTCAAACCACACAACCTATGCTCATATGTCATATCCCACCACGCACCTAATCTATCCTCATATCCCTCAATCCCACCACGCTATCCCACTGTATAACCCGAAGATACACGCCCTAAACCCTAAACACTAAACCCTAAACCCTAAACCCTTAACCCTAAACCCTTTCGAAGATACACTCGTGTCAGGCCCTGGCGAATGGCGTCGGACTTGTGCGGCGACAACGGCGTCGGCGGCGGGGCCGGGGCGATGGGCGAGCGGCGCGTGAATCTCGCGGCGGGCTTGGCGGCAGGGACTTACAAGTACACTCGGCCACTTTTCGGCTCAGCGCTACAAACTTTCCGTGGGATTCGCCCGGTGGCTAGACTCTACAGTCTGCCCGGTGGCTAGACTCTACAGTCTCTCAGTGACAAAAGTGACAAAAGCGGCTCAGGTTGAGGTGGAAAGTTGAGGAGTGTAAGCCCCTGGTTGGCGGCGTTGAACCGCGAGGCGCTCCCGGCCACGCTCTTCCGCGTCCTCGCCTCGGCGGCGGTGAAGGTGCCGGTAGGGACTGATGGATAGAGCTAGTGCTCGCCACGTCATCGAACGCATTTCGAGCCCTCGTTTCCTGAGATAATGTGCATCCCAAGACATGGCGAGACCTCTCCATCAGTCCCTAAGAGCTGATCCCCATACAAGCGCCATCCATCGGCGGCAGCAACAGCAAAGGTAACGACGGTGACCGTCAACAGGCTGAAGAGATATTCAGGGCTGGAGTGCGCGCAGTGGCCGCTACGATGTTTGCTGGGGCCGTAGCTCCCGCCGCGGCCAAGAAGCTCACAGCGCTACTAACGACGTTGGTAACCAACACCGTCCTCGCCGCCGCCGCCGACGCCGCTACTGCCGCCGCTGCCGCCGACGCCGCCACTGCCACCGACACCCTCGATGAAGAGGATGCCGCCGCGTTCGCGTTTCGCACGGCGGCGGCGCTGGCCCGCAGCCCGCCGGTGGTCAGCGCAAAGGGTGAGGCGGTGGAGTCCTCGTTGCTCATCGAGGGCGTGCTGCTCTCGGAAAGCGTGCTAAGTTCTGCCATGCCGCGCACCGTCAAGGCAGTGCCTGACACTGACACGGCGTCCCCTGGTCACTCAACCTTTGTTTCACGGCCAGGGCAACACCTGGTGCCTCCGTATACACGCGGACGCGTCTCTCTCCGGTACTCAGCTCACCTGTGAGCCGTGTTGTCCCAGATATCGGTAGTATTCACCCCAGTTAGTACTTCACTGATGCTCAAGGTGAGCTTGAAAGGGAACGCGGTACGGCCCTGGGTCAAGGGCGGGGTCGGGGTGGCGGTCCTAGTAGGGCTTGGCAGCTACTGCCCGCCACCACATCGACACGCATCTTGAATACTCCTTTCCAAAGTTGCATGGCATCGTATGACGTGGCGAGCAGAATCTGCCAGGCCCTAGGTTCTGGTGGGCACGGAGCTCAACACGGCTCCTTCGAAGGCGACCGGCAGCGGGGGGTACGGCGGGCAGCGAATGAGCGACACCGCGGCGGTGCAGGTGACACGCGCGGGGTATCTTCCATCGCTGGGGTGGGAGCGGACCATGGCGTCCGAGCGCGCAGCGGCGCTCGCCAAGCGCGGTGTGGCAGGAGGGTAAATGAGAACAAGCCATCCACCGACGTTGAATCGCCTCCTGCCCCGCGCGTCTGTATGAGCATT
>Ga0307489_10000996_pt1 | contig 18236 bp, 34 predicted proteins | sample SB12metaG_FD_202247 | JGI IMG/M metagenome (GOLD analysis project Ga0307489, IMG submission 202247) | Sea-ice brine microbial communities from Beaufort Sea near Barrow, Alaska, United States - SB 1.2 | ecosystem: Environmental > Aquatic > Marine > Coastal | place: USA: Alaska | collected...
GGGTGCTGGGGCGGGGGCGGGGGCGGCGGCGGGCGCGGTGGCGGGGGCAGGGGCGGGGGCGGGGGCGGGGGCGGGGGGCGCTGCCGCCAATGCCGATGCCACCGAGGCAAAGCCATCCGCCGCCACCGCCGCCGACGCCGCTGCTGGGGTTGCGGCTGGGGCTGAGGCCCGGGCTGGGGCCGGGGCTGATGGGCCTATGGATGAGAACGGGGCCGGGGCTGGGGCTGGGGCGGGAGCCGGGTATTACCGTTACGACGCCTCGGGGACGGCTGCGGGCGACGTGGTGATGGCAGCGCAGGCAGGGGCGCACACTCACTCGCTTTTCTGCTCAACGTAAACATTTTTTGTGGGATGTGTTGGGTCATTTTAGCAACAGAAACGGCTCAGGGTGAGGTGAGGAGTGAAGGAATGCAAGCCCCTGGGGTGCGGTGATGGGGGAGTGGAGCCTGGCGGCCATGGTAAGGCGGTGCCGGTTGACAGTATCAAGACTCATGTTGACAGCGCCTATGGTTTCAGCGCTTAAAAGTACAGTATCATGAACTGCTTTCAAACTTCGCTTTCGAATTCAACATGCGCCGCTACACCATGGGCGCTCCGGGGGTGCTGCCGCCCGCGCGGGTGGCGGCGTCGCTGGCCACCGTGCACCGTCTCAATGTACGAGGTGTGGCCGATGGCGGAGTCACATTTTGCGAAGCCACGTCATTAATTGATGAACACATTGTACAATGTCACCGTCCACGTCGTGAGGGAAGCACTACATGTGACGTGGCTCCGCATGACGCACCACATAATGCGTATGACCCCAGTCCGCGGCTTTGCACGGCACGCCGCTGCCCGCCGCGCCGCCGCCGCCGCCGCTGCGCCCCCCACCGCCGCCGCTGCCGTCGTCGCCGCCGCCGCCGCCGCCGCGCCTGCCGCCGCGCCCGCCGCCGCGCCCGAGGCAGCTGCCCCGCACAGCCATGCATCCCCACCAAGTGCGCTCCCCGTCATGGGAGCTGTGAACGGCGCCACCTTCCCCTCGGGCGAACCCGACACGTCCAACCTGCAGTCTGAGGAAGTGTGGACGGGCATGTCGTACGCCCTGGCCTCGCACATGATGCTCGTGAACCTGACTGAGGCGGGGTCTTGCACTGCTTGCATATTTAGCTTAGCTTGAGTCGTCTCGTCCCTGAAATCGCCCAACTTGACACTTCGAAGCTGCTCAAGTTGAACTGACATGGGAATGAGTGTAAGGCCCAGCTTGAGCCGTCTCTTGCCTGAAGCCACCCTGCTTGATGCTTCGAACCGCTCAAGTTGAGCTAGCTCGGGAACGATCGAGCGGCCCTGGACGAAGGAGGCGTGGGAGACGGCGTTTGGAGTGGCGCGGATGACGTACGGGCATGATGACGGCGGCGGCAGGGCCTCACACGGCGTTCCCTTTCCAGCTCAATCGTCATCCATCGCAGCTATAGTTTGTTCCTGACACCATTCACCACTTAGACAACCTATACCAGCTAAACTCGATGGTACTTACATTAAGCTACCGCGGTAAGGAGTGGCCAGGCCGTGAACGGCGGTGGGTTTGCGTTCCGCACTCCGGAGGCTTGGGATGCGGATGGCAGGTTTCGAGCGACGATGTACCAGCGGCCCGGGGCGGTGTGGGCGCTGGAGCACGCGTTCGCGATGCGGGTGAAGCGGCGGGACGCGGCGGCAGCGGCGGCAGCGGAGGAGGGGACGGCTGGGGCGGCAGCGGCGGTGGCAGCAGCGGACGGGGCGGCTAGGGCGGCAGTGGCAGCTGCTGCGGGGGCGGTGGCGGGGGAGGGGGCGGCTGGGAAGGCTGCGGGGAAAGAAAAGGTGGGGCGGGCGACTGAGGGGCGCAGGGACGAGCTTTAACTATATCTCGACGCGCGGCGCAGTCTCTGGATGTATAAAATAGAGTTAATTTAATAAACGCGGAACCAACTATACAAATTCTATCGGGTCTATGTGATTTAGTTTACTAACGTTCATCGAGCCCCAAGGCACTCGCATGGTGTGCGTTGACCAACCCCCTCCGCCTTTTCAAGCGTACATACTCTAGGTCTGACAGGGTTCAGGGCTATCAAGGGGCAGGGGCACTTTGTGAGACTATACATGATAACGCAATGGCCCGCCTACATGATGACGCACTTGCTCTTAGCGGGCTCCGGCTCCGCCGCCGCCGCCGCCACTTTCTTGAATTTGGGGGAAGTGGACTTGGGGGTCACGACGGCCTTGGTGTAGCGGCTTACACTCGTCCACTTTTCAGCTCAACTTGAGCGCTGTGCATGGGATAGGGGGTGCACGTAGGGGTTGTGTAGCTCGTGTTAAGGGGGTATTAGGGGGTGTTCAGGGTGTGTAGGGTATTCTCGTGTCAGACACGGCTGAAGTTGAGCTGAGAAGCGGACGAGTGTAAGCCCCTGCCTTGGGCGAGGCGAGCTTCTTCGCCACCGGCAACACCGCCTTCTTCACCGGGGTCTTTTTCGTCGGGGTCTTTGCATAGGGCCAGGAAAATAATGTACCCGGGTTGGTCAATGCTGACCATGTGAGTGCCTTGATGTAGTCTACACTTGAGGCTCGATGAACATTGTGAAAATAATTACTCGCCTTTGTTTAGGCTAACACTGTAAGTTCATTGAACGAGGGTCTCAAACGTGGTGGATGACGTGGCGAGCGTGGAAGACGAATGACGTGGCGAGTCTCTGCCTTCTTAGCGACTCCGCCGGTGGAGGCAACCGCCTTGGCCTTGGGTGTGGTGGCGGCGCGGGTGGACCGGCCGGGTGTGGTCGCCGACCGGGTGGGTGTCGTGGCGGCGGGGGACTTGGTCGGCGTCTTCTTGGGAGTCTTGACCGGCGTCTTGGCCGCGGCGGGTGATTTGGTTGGAGTCTTGGCCAGCGTCCGGGCCTTGGGGGAGGTGGCCTTGGCGGGGGTGCCGCGGGTGGCGGCGCGCGTCGGGGTTTTCACGGCCTGGGGCGGAGGGCCTTGCACTCATTCCGTTTTCAGCTAAAGAAATTGAGCTCCATCGGGGTGTGCGTTGATATGCAGTGGTGGTGACAGCATATGGCGGAGATGGTTGGTTAATGCTCACCATGTGAGTGTCTTGGGTCTCGATGCACGTGAGTAAAGAGAAAATGCAGTGAGGGATAACTAAAAGTGGTTTCAAGGGCCAAACGGCTATCAGATATGAGAACGGAAATGCAGAAGTGGACGAGCGAGGTCGTGGCGGGCCCTGCCTTGGGCGAGGTGGCTTTGGGCGAGGTTGCCTTGGGCGACGCCACGGTCTTGCGGCCCGTGATTCGGGTCATCTCAATATAACGCGGAGCCACTCAGCGTCATCGTCTGCGTCGGCTGAAGAGTAACATGAACCAATCAACGAGGGATTCAAACGGATCAGAAAATGCTCAAGACATCACAGGGTGGCATTCCGCATTTGGCATTTGGCATAGAATTTCATGGTGGGGCTTGGTGTTGACGTGGCGAGCAGTGGTTGAACCCCGTGGCCCCACCGGCAGCTGGGGAAACCACTCCGCTGCGGAACTTATCCTCAGGGTAGGGGCACCGCTGTTGGCACGCAGATTTATGCTAAACCCCCTGCTCCCGTTCTTGAGTTGCGACCACTAATCACTGGCCTCCTGCTATGCTCTCCTACGAGTACGCTCAACTGACTCCACCCCTCACCAGAACTACGCTAGTATGGCACGTACAGGTAGGGGGGATAACAGATAACACCGTGATGGCACATCTTTCCGGCTCAGGTCGTCGCATTGATGCTTTGACGGGCGGGCAACGGACAACAGTATTGGCGCATCTGCTTAGGCGCTAATGACGGAGACTTTTACGAGTGGGTGCAGGCCTGCCTTCAGTTGCAGGCCGGTGCGGGTAGAGAGGTGCCGCGCGAACTCGGCGTCATCCAGGATGAGCTGCCACTTGCCTGCGAACGGCGGAGTAGTGGCAGTGTTGGGGAATGTGAGTATGACAGAAATCGTGAGAGCAGGCAACACTTGACAGGAGAAGAAGAGAGGAGCGAGAGGGGAGAGGAGAGGAGAAGACGATAGAGGAGCAAAGAGGCGAGAAGAGAGGAGAGGAGAGAAGGGAGGAGAGAAGAGAGGGGAGGAGAGGAGAGAAGAGAGAAGAGAGGAGAGGGGAGAGGAGAGGGGAGGAGAGAAGAGAGGAGAGAAGAAAGGCGAAGGCGAGGGAAGAGGGCAGTGCAGAAACCTGAGGCGAACTCAAACGAGAGGATACGGGAGAGGACATGAGAGGAGAGGTGCAGAGGAGAGGCGAGGAGAGGAGAGTTGAGGAAAGGAGGAAAGAGAGGAGAGGAGAGAATGCGGCTACGAGTAGGGGGGGCCTTGGAAGACGCAGCCGATAGGAGGGTACTTGTAGCGCGCTTGATACTGGGTATCGAGGATTCATCCAGGGTGACAACCGCCGCACCTTGGCCGTACTTCTTGACGCCCAACTCCAACGCCTTCGTCTCCCCCGCGCTCCACGCCACGTTCCCCTTCTTCTGCTGTGTCGCGGCAGCTTTGGAGAGCTTCTTGTTGCTCGGCGAGGAGGGACGCAAAAACCAAAGAACCAAAGCCATTTAATGAAATTGGAAATTTAAATTAGGATAGGACGGCATTGGGCGCGGACCGCGGAGAGCGCGTCAGCAGGACGTCGTCACGGCTCTACGACACACAGCGTCTCGCACCGAGGCGGCCGAGCGCGCGGGGCAGTCGGCGCGGAGGTGCCAGGCGTCGCGCCCCCTGCTGCCGATTTTGAGTTTTCCCACCAAACAATTCAAACTTTTTTTTCACCCTTCTTCGATTGAGGCTGAGTCGGAAATGCGCGCGCCGGGAGAGGAGCCACACCGTGGTCGACGCCTTAGGAGCCGCCGCCTTGGGTACCGTCTTGGCCTTCGTCTTCGCCATGCTTCACGCGCGAGTGTCTTGGCGCAAAAGACGCACGTGGGAGGGTGAAGTGTCAGCAATCAGTCAACAAAGCGACAGACCACACTCGACTGCAACGGTCCATTTCAGCTTTTGAAAAATGGTGCGGGCCCTGCTCTGGCAGTCTGGGCTTAGGGTTTCATATAACCTTGAACCCTATGCCCCCGCGGCAGCCCGGGCCATGAGCGCAGTCCAAGATTCTGATTGCTGATTGGCCCAAAGAGATTTTTGCCACACGTTGCCTCAGTTGATCGCGCCCCCCCCGACGCACATCATGGCGATGGCTATGACCTTCCGCGCCGCCGTGGGAGGCGTATCCGTGCCAGCCAGGCTGCAGCCCGCCAAGAGCCGCGCCGCCTACGCGAAGCCTCAGGTGGGGAACCACCCATCCAACAATTGCAGTTCGCAGAAATAACAACAACTTCTCTCGGAGTAAGGTATCGGAGCTTGGCTCGCCATCGCCTCCCGCGCGCGACGCGACGGCGGCCGTCTACAACCCCGAGTGGCAGTGAGCGTGTACCCGCACAATGGGCGTCTTTTCCATTTATGTGCTCGAATTAATGTGAGGAACACTGGTCCGAACGTCCCATCAAGGACTGCTGGTGGCGGTCCACGCTCCAGCAGCACAGAACCGCTTGCCATGCTGCTCACTGCAATCATAGAACCCTCACACTCGACCGACAGAATCCCAGCGGCGGCGCGGCGGTACCCAGCTGAAGTGTCGTGTATCACGTCCTTCGGGCAGAATCACAGCGCGCGGCGCTTACGTTCGCTCACTCGGGAATCGGTCGCCCGGTGCGGCGCGATTGGAATTGCGGGCGCCTCAATTCAATCCATCATAAGAAGCATGTGGTGTGAGGGCACCCTACGGGCAGCCCACCGTGGCGTTCTGGAAGAGAGAGCCGGCGACGCCCGGGAAAAAGGCACCGCCCAAGGCCAAGGTCAAGCCCATGTACGGCAGGGCTTCACACGGCGCGGCGGGCCCCTCTCGAACACCAGCTCCCTTGACAGCTCAACTTGAGAGCGTCTTCGAGGCATGAAGCTGTGACATAAACTTGCGTGATCGTGTTTTGATGCTGTGATATAAACTTGAGTGGTTTCTGGAACAAAATCGCTCTGAAGCTCCACTGAAACGGGAACGGCGTGTGCGGCGGCCCTGCGGCGCGCCCCCGGCCAGGGGGCGGCGCCCAAGACCGGCGCCAAGGTGCCCTTCAAGCCGTTCGCCAAGCCGGCCGCCAAGCCCAAGCCGGTGGTGAAGAAGGCGGGGTCACTTGACACATTCAGATTCACCCAACGCGATGCCACTCAACGTGGCCACCCTCGCGCGAGTCCCCAGTTCCCCACGCCACGGCGTCCGCACTGTATGCTCGCCGTGTACCAGTGTACCCGTATGCACTCGCCGCCCCCTCCCTGCGTCCACACGGCGTCCCGAGGCGCCACATCTTGCCAGACAGAATGCCTGGTGGATCGGTATAAACACGAAATATCGGGCTGCTGCTGCGCTGCGTACATACGGTGACTCAATCGCGAGCGCCTCCGTCTGGTTCTACCGCACCTTACCATGCGGCTACCCCCGCGAATAAAGCGAAGGCACCCATCTTCTCCTTCGGCGGTAAGGCGGCGCCCCCCCCCGCGAAGAAGTCATTCTTCTCCTTCGGTGGCGGCGCGGCGGCCAAGCCCGCGCCCGTCGTCAAGAAGTCCCCCTTCTCCTTCGCCAAGCCCTCAGGTGGGGACGGATGCAACTACACACAATTCGTCCGCCGCGTATTACCCCTCGTTCCTTACTTCGCACTTTTCCAGGGTACCTCAAATGGCGGTCAACGCGTCTCGAATTTGAGACCTTGAGCAAATAGACCGTCAGATTTGCCACACAATGGTACAATATATGGCGTTTCGGTCTTCTATTTCTCAAGAGTTGGCGACCGTCATTTGAGGTACCCTGGAAACCTGCGAAGTGAGAAGACATGCATCGGACGACGCAGCGAGACCGACTGATCCGGCCCTCGTGGCATCATCCACTCAGGCGTTACCTTTCGTGTCTTGAGGTGGCTTGTATCGGAGGAAGCGGCGAGATCAGTTGATGCGGCCCTCAGCGCCGGCACCCAAGTGAAGAAGAAGCCCTTCGTCAAGCCCGTCGCCAAGGGGTTCGTCTTCAAGCCGGTCATGACCGTCAAGCAGGTTGGGCCAAGTGAACCCCGCTCGCCGCGTCATCCTTCGCTCTGTGAATCATGCTCGCGCGTCGTCCACCACATTTTACAGCCTCGATTATTGATGCGCGAATTTCACCTTGTCGTCGTATGACGCGGCTCCGCATTTCACGGCTTACTCGGCCCCACGTTCAGGCAGTGAAGCCCGCGGCGCCCCCCCGGGAGCCGCGCCCGGTGGTGCCACGGAAGCCTATGGAACCCGTGGACAAGGAGGCGTTGGGCACCGCCGGGCTGGTGGCCATCTTCGCGGGGGGCTTCCTGCTCACTCTGGCAGGGGAGCTATTGAGAACATGCACTCGACCGACGTTGAATCTTCTCCTCCTCCTGCGCGCGCATGTATCAGCATTCACCCATGAGGGTAGTCATGCTCCGATACTGGTGGAGTGCTCGTTCTGAATGACCCTGCTCCTCCTCTTCCTCCGTGCGTATCCATGAGCATTCACCCGTAAGGAAAGTCATGGTCCGATATTGGTGGAGTGCTTGTTGTGAATGACCCTGCTGTGTGGTGATTCTGCCGCAAGCGCTGGAGACGGGGCTGGAGGTGATCGGCATCGGGTACACCGCCTACTTCACCTACAACTACCTGCTCTTCCAGGCGGGGCCGCATCACTCATCACTCATGCCATGACGCGCCATCCACCAGCTTCCAATGCACTGTTGCGAAGCCTCGTCTCATGCGTCAGGCGCCACCCGCAGCTGCGCGTCGAGCACTATTGAGCGGGCCCCGCTTCCCTCTGGAAATGACAATGGGGGCATGTTCGAAGTCAAATTGCAATCTTGTATTGGCCTGCCTTGAACTGGCAGACGGGGTTCCATCCGTCCCTGCTTCACGGAGTCCCGCGACGACTTTGGCAAGCAGGTGGAGGCCATCAAAGAGGACACCGGCTTGGACCTCAAGGCCGTGAGGCCCGCGCCCTGTGTCCAACTGTCGATATCGATACCACGTCCACTCCGCGGCAGTATGTCAGCATGCAGTCTGGTCACTCGTCCCACGACCACGCCAGTGTCTCGTGTCGCTGCCCCACCTGCCCCACTAGCACCACCTGCCCCACCTGCCCCAGCCCCGTCACCGACTGGGCCCGTAACCCGCCTGCTCCACACCCCCCCCCCGGCCCTGCACTCAGGTGGCCACGGTGACCGGCGGCCTCGCCGCGGAGGCCAGCACCTCCCTCGCCCAACAGGTGGGGCGCCGCTTCGCGCTCGCGCCACTACGCGGCGCTTCGTACTAAACACGTCCGGTTGGTACCCTGGTACCATGCGTTTGACAAAAGGTTTAGGGTTTAGGGTTTAGGGTTTAGACAAAACATCGTGCTGTGATTGGCTGAGAGACTGACTGCTCCCATGGTGTACCGGGCCTCACTCTGCGGCGGAGGTGGCGGCGGAGCAGAGGGCGGCGGCCAAGGTGGAAGCTGCGAAGGCCAAAGTGGAAGCGGAGAAGATGGCGGATGCCGCCGTGGCCGCCGCCGCCGCCGACATAGCCACCACCACCGGCGAGGAGGAGAAGGCGTAAGCGTCTCAAGTCGGGTGATTTCAGGGACGAAACGAATTTAGTTGGGTGGCTTCAGGGACAGAACGACTCAAGTTGGGTGATTGCAGGGACGAAACGACCCCAGTCGGGTGGTTTCAGGGACGAAATGACTCAAGATGGGTGGTTTCAGGGACGAAACGACTTAAGTTGGGTGGTTTCAGGGACGAAGTGACGTGGAAGGAACCGAGTCCACGATACCCAGACCGTAGATCGCACTCACCGACGTACGACAGGACTTATGTTAGCCCAAGTCTATCCGCGGTGAGGTGTAGGGGATATGCCTCGAGGCGCGCGCACTGTTGTCTTTGTTTCTTAGAGGAAAATCGTTAATACACGATACTCGATTCGTATCATAGTGAGTGTCTAAAACCGGTGCCGCCACATAATATAGCACGAAAACGCGTCCCCATTCTGCGTTCAGCTGCTCCCCCCTCCTCTCCCTCTTCTCCCCCACGCGGCGGACGCGTCCCCGCTTATCGGCAGTACGGTCAATACAGCCTGTATCTAGACTAGGAGCTCAAGCTCCAGTCTGCTCCTCACTCTTATTCAATGCGACCTGTCGCCCTCAGTCGCTCCCCCCAGCACCACCCACCCCAGCGAGCCGCCCTAACCGCACTGACTCACTTGGCCCAAGCGCCCGACTCAGCCTTCAGCGCGGCGATGCGGTCGGCCAGCCCCACCGCCGACCAGGGGCTTACACTCCTCCACATTTCGGCTTGACGTGAGCGTTTTTCTTCGGAATAGGCTGGGTGGTTTCAGTGACGAAAACGGCTGAGGCTGAGGTGAACAGTGGAGGAGTGTCCGGCCTTGCCGTCGCCTGTGGCGCGCCGTCCGCCACCAGCAGCGCCAGCACCTCCCCCACGTCTGGCCCGATCATGCGCCCCGTCATAGGGACATGCACAGTGCTCACCACGTCATAGAATGTCCTTGAATGAAAAAGAAGGGTTCGAAATGCGTTCGATGACGTGGCAAGCACTATCTATCAGTTCCTGCCCCGTCAGCGCCACCCGCACCGGCATGAACAGCTTCTTGCCCTTTCAGAAGGGTCGTTGAGAGCAAGCACTCAGCCGAGATCAGAGCGTGACATACCTTGAGGTCCTGCAGAAAAGAAATCCGGACTCAAGAGGGAGGCGCGGGAGAGTGCCCCACGGCGGAATCGAAGCCAACCCACAGGCCGTGTCATATCATACAGACGTGCGGGCTCGGTTCGTCGGAACACTACATCAGTCGAGTGATTGTTCTGGATGACGATAACGCCCCTGCCTTGCGGCCCAGCGGCTCACCGATGGCCATGACGAACTTCTTGAACTCCCCTGCCTCCACCGCCTCCATCAGCGCCCCGCTCTCGTACCCCGCGATGTAGCGGCGCTAGTTGAAATTGAAAGCAAAGTTTGAAAGCAGATTGTCATTTTCTAGTTTCAAGCGCTTATATCCAAGCGCTTTAACCGTGGGATTCATAGGGTCAACCTGCACCGCCCTACCGCGATGATCGCGTCCGCGATCGGCCCGAAGTCGTCCGCCAGCAGGGGCACACACTCCTCCACTTTCCGGCTCAAACGTAAGTACTATCCGTGGGATACGCTGCGTGGAGTCAGTGGACAAATGGCTTAAGATTGAGCTAAAAAGTGGACGAGTGTAAGGCCCTGCCCGCCAGGATCTTCGCTGTCTTCTCATCGGTGACGTTCTCCTTCAGAGGGTACGATATGATCTTGGCCACACGGGAGGGTCATTGAGAACAAGCACTCGACCGACATCGGAGCGCGACTTCCCTTGAGTTTAAATGCTCATACACACACGTGGAGGAGGAGGAGGAGGAGGAGGAGGAGGAGATTCAACGTCGGTGCAGTGCTTGTTCTCAACACCCCCCCCTGCCACGTCCACCGCCGCCGCCCCCACCAGCTCGATGCCGTTGTTGACTAGGCTCACCGCCTTCCGCGTGAAGTCTGACTCCACGGAATCGGCCAGCCCTTTCTCCACCAGCACGCCGCCGATCATGGCCACCTGCTCCTCCTCCGGCAGCAGGCGGATGTGCTGCCCGACAATCAGGGGCGAAACACCCCTCAACTTCTCCGCTTGATGTAAGCACTTTATGTGTGATGCGTTGGGTTGATTGGGCAGTTGCAGTGAAAAAACGGCTCAGGTTGAGGTGGGAAGTGGAGGATTGGGCGCCCCTGCCGTTCATCCAGTTGAGCTTGACGGTGTCGAACACGGCGGGCGACTTGTTGATGCGCTCCGTGCTGTAGTGGCACAACTCGAAACTGAAAGCAAAATTCGAAAGCAGATTATTGCACTTTTTGTTTCAAGCGCTTAGTTCCAGGCTGCCAGGCGCTGTCAACATGGGTTTCATCGGTTCAAGGTGCACCCTCTTACCGTGCCGAACTTCTCCACGAGCTCGGCCGTCTCGAAAATCTCCTGCTCCGTGCCGTCGTTCCACCCCAGCAGCGACAGGTAGTTCACCGTGGCGTAGAGGCGCAGGTTGAAATTTGAAAGCAACGTTTGAAAGCAGTTCATCAGATTTGTAGCTTCAAGAGCTGAATTTAGGCGCTTTCAACACGGGTCTCAACCGGTGTCAACATGCACCACCCCACCATGGTCTTGGAGAGGTACCCCTGTTCTTGGAACTGACCCACGCTGGTGGCGCCGTGCAGGAGGGTCATTGAGAACACGCACTCGGACCGAGGTCGGACAGGCCCGCACGACTTACTCTCAGGGTCAGTGCTGACCCACACGACTTACCCTCATGGTCAGTGCTGATGCAGACGCACGGAGGAGGAGGATGAGATGCACTGTCCGTCGAGCGCTTGTTCTCGAAGACCCCCCTGCCGTGGCGCTTGGACAGCTTGGAGCGGTCGGGCGCAAGGATGAGACTCATGTGGCCGAAGATGGGGCGCGGGAACTTGAGCGCGTCGTACACCAGCGCCTGGCGCAGTGTGTTGGGCAGGTGCTCCTCCGCGCGCAGCACGTGCGTGATGCCCATCGTGGCGTCGTCCACCGCCACGCAGAAGTTGTACACCGGCATCCCGTTCTGTAGCGCCACATGTTGAAATTGAACGGAAAACTTGGAAGCAGTTCAGTTTATGGTATTTAAGTGAGGTGCTGAAACCAAGCGCTTTCAACACGGGATCCAAGGGCTTTCAAGTTGCACCGCCCCACCGTTGGACCGCAGCACCACCCAGCAGGGGCTCACGTTCGCCCACTTTCCAGCTCAACTTTACTCGTTTTGTGGGATACGTTGAGTGTGGTTCCAGTGGTGTGGTTCCAGTGACAAAACGGCTCAGATTAAATTCAGTGTAGGGGCGACTGGTCGCCCTTTATATCTCCTCGAAGCCGATGGTAAATTGTTTCAGCGATATCGACCAGGTCGGACAGTCGGCGAGTCGGTCGGTGGGATTTTCGAAATGGACAGCTCTGATTGGTCGAACGGGATCTATAAAGTATCTTCGATACCAGACCAGACACTGAGTTAAGGTGGAACGAGGAGGAGTGCGCCGGCCCTGCCACAAAGTCGCCGAGGGTGTCGGTGTCCCAGCCCACCTTGCCGCGGATCAGGTCATCGATCTCGATGCGCTCCCCCTCCGGCACGCGGAACCGGTATGTGTACGGCGTGCCCGCGTTGTACCGCCGCACGTTGAATTTGAAAGCAAAGTTTGAAAGTGGTTCGTCATATGTAAGCTTCAAACGGTGAGACCACGCGCGGTCAACCCGGGGTCAACCCGTGGTCAACCCAGGGTCAACCCAGGGTCAACCCACGGTCAATGTGGGGTCAGCTCTCAGCCCGCGTTCAACTTGGGGTCAACCCAGGGTCAACTTGGGGTGAAGCTGCGCCCCCCTACCTTGGCCTTCTCAGCCTCCACCTCCTCGTCACTGGCGTACGCCCACTTGCCCATGTACTTGGGCGGCAGGTTCTGGTCCATCTGCCGCGCCTTCATCGCCTCTATGTAGGGGCGAAACTCCAAATTGAAAGCAAAACTTGAAAGGAGTGTATCAGATGTCAATCTCAAGTGCAGAAAATCTGGCGCAATCTGGCGCTTTCAACATGGGTTTCATTGATTTCAACTTGCACGGCCCAACCTCGAGCTCCTCGTCCGTACAGAAGCAGGGGTAGGCGAAGCCGCCCTCCACCAGCTGCTTGGCCAGCTGCAGGTAGATGGGTGTGCGCTCCGACTGCCGGTACGGCCCGCTGCCAGGGTCCTTCAAAACAGGTACTCGACCGAGATCGGAGCACGACTTATCTTCAGGGTGAATGCTCATGCAGACACGTAGACTCGGTTCGTCGATTCAGCGTAACGCTCACGCAGACGCGCAGACTCGGTTCGTCTATTCGACGTCGGTCGAGTGCTGGTTCTCAATGAGCTCCCTGCCCATATGGCCCGTCGATGTCCGGCCCCTCGTCCCAGTCCAGCCCCAGCCTCAGCATACAGTCCCACAAATGGTCGTTTTGCCAATTTAGAGTATGATATGACAAAGTGCGCCAAACGACCTAGACACTCGTCTGACTTGGTGCTACTTAGTCTGACTTAGTGCCCGCTCGACCAATCAGAACGCTCCATTTGAACGACTTAGTACTACTTGTTGCTAAGTGTCCAAGTGGTTTAACGCACTTTGTCATACGGTGCATGAAGCTATGGACGATAGTGATTGATACTTGATCTTTCCATCGACCACAGCAGGGCATATCGATGCTGACGGAATCGATATCGAACAATATCGTCAATAGCTTCATGCACTGTGTCATATGTGTGGTGCCCGTGCCCCACCACTTGAGGTCGGAAACCATGGAGTCCTCGGACGCGCGGGTTGAACGCGCGGTGTCGGTGTCCTCCACTCGCAGGATGAACTTGCCGCCGAGCTTCCGCGCGTACAGCCAATTGAACAGCGCGGTGCGCGCGCCGCCTACGTGCAGGCTGCCTGCCGGTACGGTACCGGTATCAAACCCACGCGCGTAAGACTATGAGACGGATAAGGTGAATCAGGAGGCGGCGAGTGTGTGCGGGTACGCTGTGAGACAGATAAAGCAGATGAGGATGCGGCGAGTGTGTACGGGTGTACTATGCGGGAACGAGCGGCCAGGCCAGAGAGAAGGACGCGGAACGTGTGCAGGGGTACACTATAAAGGAACGGGTGACGAGGCCAGGGAGGAGGATGAGGCTAGTGTGCTGACGGTACGGCACGATGGGTCGAGTGAGCACTGACGTGGACGATGGACGACACCGGGCCCTGCCAGTGGGCGAGGGCGCGAACCGCACACGCACGGTGCCGTCCTTGGGCGGGAGCGTGATGCTGATCTTCTCCACCTGTGGAACGGAGCGGCGGGGGATGGGACTGGTGGGTGGGGTCGAGCAAGTGATGGACTTGGAAAGGCATCTCGTTGTAGCTTGTGACGACAGACGACTACTCGTAGTCGACGGGTCCCCGAAATGGGCTCGGCCGGTCAGTCGCCGTTACTCGCAGCGAAGGCTGGGCGTGCAACCCGGCAGGTTTAACAAGCTCGTGCTTATCCTCCTCGCGCACTCAAAGGCCGCCTGGTTGCTCATCCCGTCAGATGCCGTCGCAGTTGTTAGGTCACGGGTGGTGGGGCAGGAGATATTTAGAGCACGGGATGCGCAGGGCGGGGAGAGGGGTAGGGGTTTCTCGGGAGACATTGGCCACGCATAGCATGCGGCGCGGGTGTGACGCGGCCAGGGGTGTGTGACGCGCACCTCGGTGCCGACGCAGCGCACGCCGGGGCTGGCGCGGCTGCGGCAGCCGGCATGACCGCCCCACGCGCGGCCCACGGAGCGGACGCCCAGCTTACCACCGCGCCCGAGGGAGGCCGTGGCGCCCGGCCGCGCGAGGGCGCTGAACAGCGCCGACATGACGAGGGGTGGGGGGGCAGAGGGGGGCGCTGAGACTCGCTCAGGGAGGCGCGAGGGCTGCGTGCCGCTCACGAGGTGTGTATAGATGGTGATGGCTGACGACAGGCAAAGGTGTCGGTGCGGGTGTCGTACTGTACTCGACCAATCATAGGAAGAGACGAGATTGTGCCACGCATTCACCCTATGATATGTTTGGTCGAATGTCCCTTTCGCCGGCGTCTGTGTTTGGTCAGGTTTGGTCAGGTGCCCATATCGTCACCACGGTGATGTTTTGGTTCCTGTTGGAGAGAAATGTGTGGGAGCCAGTGGTCGCACAAGGGCATACACAAGGCGGCGGAGGTCTCATTGCGGGGTGGTTGTCACGGGCTGACGGGGAACGGACTAGCGACATCGCGCTACTACACTTCGCTTGGCACCCGGCGGCCTCAGCGGCGCCCTGGCGCGAGCGCCGCGCTCTCCCCGGGAGCCGAGAGGTAGGCCCAATTCAAATGTTGCCCGCCACGTCACGACACGCAGTGCTGACCCGCGATTATCGAGTTACGTGGAATGCTATGACGCGGCGAGCAATATCTGCCAGGCCCTCAGCGGAGGCGGCCAAAGCGGCAGGGCCGCAATCTGACTGTCTGCACATTGGGACTTGACGGTGTGAGCGCGTAGTGCACCGGTTCGCCCCCGCCGTATCCCGCTCCGCGCCGCCGGGGCTTCGAATGTGCCGGTTGGTGAGCGGCCGGGGCACCGAGCGGCTGGGTAGGGGAGGAGGCATCGGCGTGTGTGTGGGGGTACACTGGTACACAATGAGCAAACGGTGAGGTCGACCTGCGCGGGGGTATTGCACAGCCGCGTCACATGACTCACGCCGTTCTTGTCGAACGGCCCTGGCGCGAGCACGCCGCTCTCCCCGGGAACCGAGAGGTAGGCCCAATTCAAATGTTGCCCGCCACGTCACGGACACGCAGTGCTGACCCGCGATTATCGAGTTAAATGGCATTCTATGACGCGGCGAGCAATATCTGCCAGGCCCTAAGCGGAGAAGATGAATGCGGTGGCCAAAGCGGCAGGGCCGCAATCTGACTGTCTGCACATTGGGACTTGACGGTGTGAGCGCGTAGTGTACCGGTTCGCCCCCGCCGTATCCCGCTCCGCGCCGCGGGGGCTTCGAATGTGCCGGTTGGTGAGCGGCCGGGGCACCGAGCGGCGGGGCAGGGGAGGAGGCATCGGCGTGTGTGTGGGGATACACCGGTACACAATGAGCAAACGGTGAGGTCGACCTGCGCGGGGGTATTGCACAGCCGCGTCACATGACTCACGCAGTTCTTGTCGAACGGCCCTGGCGCGAGCGCCGCGCTCTCCCCGGGAGCCGAGAGGTAGGCCCAATTCAAATGTTGCCCGCCACGTCACGGACACGCAGTGCTGACCCGCGATTATCGAGTTACGTGGAATGCTATGACGCGGCGAGCAATATCTGCCAGGCCCTCAGCGGAGGCGGCCAAAGCGGCAGGGCCGCAATCTGACTGTCTGCACATTGGGACTTGACGGTGTGAGCGCGTAGTGTACCGGTTCGCCCCCGCCGTATCCCGCTCCGCGCCGCCGGGGCTTCGAATGTGCCGGTTGGTGAGCGGCTGGGGCACCGAGCGGCTGGGCAGGGGAGGAGGCATCGGCGTGTGTGTGGGGGTACACCGGTACACAATGAGCAAACGGTGAGGTCGACCTGCGCCGGGGTATTGCACAGCCGCGTCACATGACTCACGCGGTTCTCGTCGAACGGCCCTGGCGCGAGCGCGCCGCTCTCCCCGGGAGGAACCAAGAGGTAGGCCCAATTCAAATGTTGCCCGCCACGTCACGGACACGCAGTGCTGACCCGCGATTATCGAGTGAAATGGCATTCTATGACGCGGCGAGCAATATCTGCCAGGCCCTAAGCGGAGAAGATGAATGCGGTGGCCAAAGCGGCAGGGCCGCAATCTGACTGTCTGCACATTGGGACTTGACGGTGTGAGCGCATAGTGTACCGGTTCGCCCCCGCCGTATCCCGCTCCGCGCCGCCGGGGCTTCGAATGTGCCGGTTGGTGAGCGGCCGGGGCACCGAGCGGCTGGGCAGGGGAGGAGGCATCGGCGTGTGTGTGGGGGTACACCGGTACACAATGAGCAAATGGTGAGGTCGACCTGCGCGGGGGTATTGCACAGCCGCGTCACATGACTCACGCGGTTCTTGTCGAACGGCCCTGGCGCGAGCGCGCCGCTCTCCCCGGGAACCGAGAGGTAGGCCCAATTCAAATGTTGCCCGCCACGTCACGACACGCAGTGCTGACCCGCGATTATCGAGTTAAATGGCATTCTATGACGCGGCGAGCAATATCTGCCAGGCCCTAAGCGGAGAAGAGGAATGCGGCCGATGCAGCGGCAGGGCCGCAATCTGACTGTCTGCACATTGGGACTTGACGGTGTGAGTGCGTAGTGCACCGGTTCGCCCCCGCCGTATCCCGCTCCGCGCCGCGGGGGCTTCGAATGTGCCGGGTGGTGAGCGGCCGGGGCACCGAGCGGCGGGGCAGGGGAGGAGGCATCGGCGTGTGTGTGGGGGTACACCGGTACACAATGAGCAAACGGTGAGGTCGACCTGCGCGGGGGTATTGCACAGCCGCGTCACATGACTCACGCCGTTCTTGTCGAACGGCCCTGGCGCGAGCGCTATGCTCTCCTCAAGCGTGCCAAGATGGTGGCAGGGACCAGCAAAACACTACTCGCCACGTCATCGTGGCGTTTTTACACCCCTCAATTCCTGAGTCACATAGCGTCCTCTGATGCGTCGGGCAATTTATGCCGCGCATATTTCTTGCCTTGTCATCGATACGATTTTTGAACCATCGTGTCTTGAGTTAAACGGTATCAGGTGACGTGGCGGGTGATATCTTGCATGACACTAGACATAGGAGGCCGCTGAGGAGGAGGACGAGGAGGAGGAGCCCGTGGTGGATGACAACAAGAAGATGAAGACGGGCGGCGGCGGCGGCAGCAAGTAGGCTGGCGGGGGTGGTGGCGCCGTCTTGGCGGGGGCGAGAGCCCCCCCCAAGAAGTTCGTCTACAAAATGACCACCGTTGCTAACTAGACCACGTTAAGCCATGGCGTCAGCACTCTGCCAAAGAGACTAGAATTAAACCACTGTACCTGCGCTGTTTCTCCCGCGGTTCGTGACATACGTTGAGTGTTGTAAATATGCTACGAGGCAGGGTCAGCCTATAGGATTCAACCTCACTTACGGTCAAATGCCCGCGCCGTTGATAGGAGTCTCGCTTTGAAAATACGATACGAGTATCGGACAGAACCCGTTTACAGAAACTATTTATTTCCGTAAATACTCCGTTTACGAGGGGTTTTTGGGCGACAATACCCGTTTACGAGAGTTGCGCCGTAGGCGCGCTTTTGAGCGATTTTGGGCAGTTGTGGGCAATTTTGGGCTTTTCGGGACTGTTTTTGCATAAATATGCCGTTTACGAGGGCTTTTTAGCCATTAAATATTATTTTACAGTCACTATTTCATGTAAACGGGTTCTGTCCGATACTCGTATTCGGATTCAGACGGTCCGCGCGGTCACTGTATGGGGTAGGTGCCTAAATATTTGAGGGCAAACGAAGATAATGCCGATATGCGCGCTTTACTTTGGCCGCTGCGAGGAACCGATGGCGCAATCGACAGCCCGCGCGGTGGCTGACCGATCGGCA
>Ga0307489_10000999_pt1 | contig 18206 bp, 37 predicted proteins | sample SB12metaG_FD_202247 | JGI IMG/M metagenome (GOLD analysis project Ga0307489, IMG submission 202247) | Sea-ice brine microbial communities from Beaufort Sea near Barrow, Alaska, United States - SB 1.2 | ecosystem: Environmental > Aquatic > Marine > Coastal | place: USA: Alaska | collected...
CCAGGCCGTAAGTGGAGGGTGCGCTGGTGGACTCCGACTTGGGACCCGAGCTCGGGATGGTCGCCGGACAGGGGGGGATGATGGCGGTCGGCCACGGGGAGTTGGGGGGGCTCCCAGGGATGGGGGGGCTCGCGGGGATGGGGGGGATGGGGGAGCTAAGGGGGCTTGGAGGGGGGATCGGGGGATTAGGCGGCGGGGGGCTCAGGGGATTAGGCGGGCTTGGGATGCCGAGCAACGAGCAGCAGCAGCAGCAGGAGGAGGAGGCGAATGAGGTGGGGACAGGCGGGGGCGCGGGCGCGGGCGCGGGCGCGGGTGCGGGCTCGGACGAGGGCTCGGCGCACGTGGGGCAGGCGCTGATGAAACAGATCGAGATGCAGACGCAGCTGCACGAGCAGCTCATGGCGCAGCGCAAGCTGCAGCAGGCCATCGAGGCGGGGCCCAGATCACCAACTGAACTCAGTTACCACTTCACCTCTCCACCGCCAGCCGTTTTCCGTGTCGTCCTTACAACCACTCGAATTGTCCCAGCTTGTCACCTCGAGGGTGCTTCATTTGCCTCAGTGTCAAGTTTGGCATCGCTTCGAAGCTTCGGCAAATCAGTTCGTTCCACTCCAAAGCAATCAAGATGTACCTGGTACACTCTGGGAGCAGTCATCATCTTGACCAATCACAGCACGGAAAATCACCAGCACAAGTGCCTCCGAAAGTGAGTGAAAGCTGAGGCGGTGTGTGATGTGTGCGGTGTGTGGCCCTGCGGTATGGCGCACGGCAAGTACCTGGAGAGCATCATGGTAGGGCGGTGCAGGTTGACCCCATGAAACCCATGTTGAAAGCGCCTGGAACTAAGCGCTTGAAGCTTAACTATGACTAACTGCTTTCAAAATTCGCCTTCAACTTCACCTTGCGTCGCTACATCATGGAGCAGCAGCGCCTGCGCCGCGGCGACCCGCCGCCGCCGCCCAACAAATATTAAACCCTCGCCTGATACACTAGACACGAATCGCGCAGTGTGAAGCGTAGTGGGCCCATCACCTGGAACCAACGTGGTGGGCCCAGCCCTTCTCACCAACAGTCAACTTAGGCCTTAGTGTCCTTTGGTGGGATTCGGGGAGATATACACGGGGAGTACTGACCCCGTTCACTACCTACGCGGCCCGCGGACACGCTGTATAAGAAAATCAGGGTGGTTGGACTCCGGTTGGCAATTAGTCCAATTACGCTATTTACGTAATTAGACGGTGTCAGCCGGTCGGAGGGCTGGACAGCAGTTTTGAGTTATAGTGTGTTTCCAGAACTCACCACTCGGAGGAAAAATTTCTTATACAGTGGGTCCATGGGCCGCGTGACCTACATAGGTACAGGAATCAAGACAAAGAAATAGGGAGCACGCCTTCACTGGTACATATTAGCCCCACAATGCGAAAATAAACCCGACGACTAGCTTGCATAGCGCGCTGTGCGTGTGTGATCTGCATCTGCACCACATCATTTTTATATTCCATATCGAGTATCCCCATCTGCACCACCGTCGCAGCGCGGATCCAACCATGAACCCCTGACGCCTCGCTACGTGTGTTACGAATGACATCTCAGGGTTGGTTTAGACGAAACACATCGATGAGTAACTGCTGTCCGGGCGGCGAAGTAAGCGACTGCCTCCTTTCATGAGGTAGCAGCATGCAGCACAAGGTCTTCAATCCAGTCTCCGGCCCATGGGGATCTGTAGACCATCATGTATTGGTCGAAAGTGAATCATGCTGATGGCTGTCTTCCTCGGTTTGCGCCAATCATGAACGTAAACGTTTGTGGTCCCTGATTGGCCGATGGACAGTCCATTATTTGACAGCGTTCCTGAGTGGTCGAGAGGCTGTATGCGGGGGGGTCCAGGGGGTAGTCAACCGCGAGGCGCTGCCTCTCAAAAAGCTGGGTTTGGCTGTCCCATTCCGGGGTCCAGGAATCCGCCGTCGACCGAATCCGTCCGAATCCGGAAACGTCAACCCAGCAAAAAGCAGCTGGCGTTCTTCCGCCTGCCACTCCACCGCACCCGCGCCCCCTGATAGCGCCCTCGAACGAGCCACGGCGCCGCATTCCGCGATGGTGGGGCCGGATCGCCAACGCGCGGGGGCGCGCGGCGGGGGGCTGAGCACCAGCACCCTGGCTGTCGCGGGCGGCATCGTGCTCATGGTGATCGTGGTGGTCATCCAGGCCATCCGCGAAACACACCCGGCGACGCTGGCGGACCGGCACATGCCGCACCGCGCGGACTTCTTCAGCCGCGAGGCGCACGAGGGCGGGTACCGCCGCGCGGGCTTCGGCACCGGCGCGCTCACCGCCGTGAGCGACCGCTTCGGCTCGCTGGGTCAGATGGGCGACCGTTATAGCCCGCGCCAGCAAGCCACTTTGGTAAAACAACTGAGCGCGACTAAGGAGGAGTTGCTCGAGGCGCGGCATCACAGCAAGGGTCTTACGGACGAGCTGGCGGCGGCGCACGCGCGCGAGCAGCAGGTGGCGGACGAGGCCGCGGGGCTGCGTAACAAGCTGGCGGCGGCGAAGCCCGAGGAGGTGGAGGACGTGGTGGAGGCGGAGGATGAGATCGCGGCGGAGCAGGAGCGTTTCTATAAAAAACTAGGTTCAGAACTGGAGGAGCGGGACAACCGGCGGGGCCTGGTGCCTGTTCACCTCAACTCAATACATATATCTTTGAGCCGCCAATTGGGATAGCTCTACCTCACGTGGTTGTAATACAGAAACGAGTTTAACAACCCAAAGGTGAGGTGAAAGGAGATGAGTGCAAGGCCCTGGCAACAGGGGCAAAGGCAACGGCGGCGACGCGGGGAGCGAAGGCAGCGGCGGTAGCGGCGGCGCCAGCCCAGCGCGTGGGGCGTCGGACGCGTTCGCCGAGTTTCCGGCGTCGCTGCAGCCGCTGGGGCTGGAAGAGGTGACGGGCGACGACCAGCAGTGCAAGGCAGGGGCTTACACTCGTCCACTTCTCAGCTCAACCTGAGCCTTTTCTGACACAAAATACACCCTACACCCCCCCTAATACCCTCACCACCCCCCAAACACCTCCCAAACAACCCCTGAATGCACCCCCTATCCCACAGAAAGCGCTTACGTTGAGCTGCAAAGTGAATGAGTGTAAGCCCCTGGTGCAAGGTACACCCGCACACGGAGTTCTGGGGGGACGTGGTTCTTGACGGCGGCACCAACAAGCAGCCCAGCGAGGGGGCGTGCTGTGACAGCTGTAAGAGCCACGGGCTGGACGGCAAGAAGAAGCAGTGCACGGTGTGGGTGTACAACCCCGTCAACTGGCAGTGCTGGCTCAAGTTCGACGACAACCCTAACCCGGAGCCGCACGAGCAGGGCGCGGGGGTGGTGCGGCCTGCCAGACATCGCCCGCCACGTCATCCTCCACAGTTCAGACCCTCGTTTCTTCAGTCAAATGGTATCACATGACGTGGCGAGCATCATCGTGCCTGGCCCTCGAGGGTGGTGTGGACCAGCGGGGTGGTGGCGAAACGCACCATCAAGCACCGTGTGCTGGACAAGTCCAAGGCAGGGGCTTACACTCGTCCACTTTTCGGCTCAACGTAAGCGCTTTGTGTGGGATAGGGGGTGTATTTAGGGCTTGTTTTAGGGGTGTTTACGAGGTGTCAGGCGGTATCAGGGGATGTCCACAGTGTATCTTGTGTCAGAAACGGCTCAGTTTGAGCTGAAAATTTGACGAGTGTAAGCCCCTGGTCCAAGGTATACCCCGAGCCCCCGACGTGCCTGCACACCGTGCTGACCAGCAGCGGCAACGCCTACATGAACTGGCAGACGCGGATCATGTACCAGACGTACCTGAAGCACGCGGCGGCTCCCGGGTCGGTGATGAAGGCGTTCACGCGGGTGTTACACCGCGGCAAGGACGACGAGCTCATGCAGGAGGTGCCCACCATGCGCTTCGACCCTAACCAGGCGGGGCTTAAACTCATTGTCGGCGTTCCGCGGAACGCTGATCTCCTCGAAATCGAGGGTCTCTTTACCCAAGGATGGTGACCTGTTCGGACTTTCGCCGGGGCGATCGGTGGGATTCTCGTAACGGACAGTTGATTGGTCGAACGTGAATCGACACCATACCCTCGATACCAGATCCGACACTGAGTTTAAAGGGGTACAGTGCCCGTGTTTACACTCAGTGTCGGCGGGACTTGTCTCGATTATATACCGTGCTGTGATTGGTCGAGATGCTAACCGCTCCCGACGTTCACCCTGACCCTGCGACCAGGGCAAGTGCGACACGTGGTGCGACTACCCCGTGGCGGTAGGGGCGGGCGGATGTTTCGCGCCACGTCATCCACACGCAATGTGAACCCTCGTTTATTGGTTAACTGGCATCCTATGACGTGGCGAGCAATTCGTACCGGGCCCTACGTGGCGGACCGGTCGCTGGCGATCGCGCAGTGGTCGCAGACGACGGACAGCCTGCGCTGCAGCCACGTCATGATGGTCGAGGCAGGGCCTGCCAGATATTGCTCATCAAAATGTCCTTCAACACATGTTAAACCCTCGTTTCTGGACCTAAATGCCACCTTGTGACTTTTAAGCATTTTCTGCCGCCGGGCCCTAGGTCATGACCGATTACATCTACGTGAAACCCGCGCCGCCCGCAATCTTACTCGCGCCCGGGCACGCCATGGGGTTCAAATACGGGTACATCTACCCGTTCGAGCAGAACATGAAGACAGTCTACGAGCAGTTCCTCAAAGATAACAAACTCACCGGCAAGCCGTTCAATCTGCCGCAGACGGGCAACGCGCCCTCGGTCATCAACGTTGTAGTAGGGCCTGGCATATATTGCCCGCCACGTCATCCAACGTATTTCGAACCCCGTCATGTTGAGTTAAATGGCATCCCATGACGAGGCGAGAGATATCTGCCAGGCCCGTTGCCTGCCATGTCATTGACACGCATTTTGATTTGAACCCTCGATTATTGAGTAGATAACATACTACGATGTGGCGAGCAACAGCTGCCAGGCCCTGCGTAGTGGACTTGCGAAGAGTGGCGCCGCGGTGGGCGGAGTTTGTGGAGCGGACGCAGCGGCCGGAGACGGTGCGCAAGGCGATGGGGTGGCTGCGGGACATGTATGCGTATGACGCGGCGGCGCTGGTGGAGGCAGGGGCTTACACTCGTCCACTCATTAGCTCAATTTGAGCCGTGTCTGACACAAGAAAACACCCTACACACCCTAAACACCCCATAACACCCCCTTAACACGGGCTAAACAACCCCTACGCGCACCCCCTATCCCATATAAAGCGCTCAAGTTGAGCTGAAACGTGGACGAGTGTAAGCCCCTGGGTGGAGGGCGTCGAGCACCACGTGGACGGCGCGCCGCAGTCGCTCCTCATGGCGCAGCCCCCCGCGGATGACACGCTGGGCAACGCGTTCATACTGCACTACACCTGGGGCCCCGAGATTTTCGACAAGGACGACAAAAAGTTGTGGATGTTCGACAAGCGGGCCTACGGCGGCGGCCAGTACATGAGGGTACGGCCTGGCAGATGTTGATATTGCTCGCCGCGTCATAGGATGACACACAATTCGATAAACGTGAGTTCATGACGCATGACCTTGACGTGGCGGGCAACGTCTAGCAGGCCCTACATGAAGGGGCCGTATGCGCTGACCGTGTTACCCGACCCGCCGGTGTGGGACGAGGCTGTGGGGCTGCAGCTGCAGACTTTCTTCCAGCCACGGAAGCTGTCGAGGAATAAGCTGGAGCTGATCCGGGTGATGATCACGGAGTTCAACGAGGCGGTGGTGAAGCTGCCGCGAATTCCCAAGGGGCACGCGTCGCTGGCGGAGGCGGAGGCGTTGGCGGCTTCCACCTGAGGCATCGCGTCGGTTAGAGTGGCGGCGTGATTCTCGTTTTGAAGTCAAAGGATGGGAGCTGGTAAACGAGGATCGCCTTAGTAGATCCTAACATAGTCATCAGTGGCGTGGGGTGATGTGGCGGGCAATAATAGGGGTTCTAGTAGTATTGATATCACCTGTTGTGTGAAGACTCTCATGTGCGCGCAACGGAGATGGCCTCACGGCAAACATGAGGCTTTTACCATTCCTCCTTGGGCGCGGCGCGCGTGAGTAGGTACAACGGTTCAGTGTGTATGATGGCTAGAGCCATGCTTGCTCGTATTCAAACGAAACAACTTTGCTTCGCGCTCTAAGAGCGACTAACCCTAAACTTACAGCGGCGAAATAAAACGAAGAAAGGTTTAAAGATTGTGTACAAGAGCCGTCTCCGGGCGCTCAAACATTATTGAGCGACCCCCGAGGACCCGGGCGCGGACGTCGGGCGCGGGCGCTATTGCAGGAGGAAGAGGATGAGGACGATGAGCACGACGGCGATGACGATGGCGAGGCAGATCATCTTGTTGCGCGCCGCCTTCTGCGACTTGTCCGCCTTCGTCAGCTCCTTCTGCGCATCCTTCGTCCAGGGCACGGCGGATATTGCTCGCCATGTCATAGGAAGCCCTTCAACTCAAGAAACGAGCATCCAAAATACATGTGGATGACGTGGCGGGCAGAGTCTAGGGTTTAGCTAAACCCTAAACCTTAAACCCAGGCAGGCCCTGCCTTGGTGCGCACCGCGGTGGACACGATGTTGGCCTCGATGTCGTCAATCATCTGCCCCTGCTCGTTCACCAGCACCGCCAGGTCCTGGAAGATCTCGTTCACCTCCCCGATCTGCTGCTGGATCTCCATGATGCCCGCCTCGCGCCAGGGGCTTACATCGCTTACTGCAAAGCTCAACTTGAGGACCTTCGGGACACATCGCTCACGTTAGAGCTCAACTTGAGCACCTTCGGGCCACATCCACGGGTTAGTTTGGGTTGTGCAGGGGACAAGGTAAGCTTAAGTTGAGCGGAAGGGGCAAGGTAAGCTCAAGTTGAGCGGAAATGAGAACGAGTGTAAACCCCTGCCTCGCGCTCCTCGATGAGCGAGTTGTTGAACTCCATCTCGCCCTCCGTCTGCATCAGCTCCTGCCGCCGCTGCTCCTGCAGCAAAGACTGCGACTCCAGCTGCTCCGAGTGCTGGTAGCTGCTGGGTTCCGTGTCGTTGGTCGTGCCGTAGCCTACGGCCTGCCAGATATTACTCGCCACGTCATCAAACGCATCATGAACCCTCGTTTCTTGAGTTGAACTGCATCGTATGACGTGGCGAGGAATGTCGGCCAGGCCAGTTGCCAGCCACGCCGTCGACATGCGCTTTGAATCCTCGTTTCTTGAGGCATCCTATGACGTGGCGAGTAATATCTGCCGGGCCCTACCGTAGCCGGAGCTCGAGCCCGCGCGGCCGCCGCTGACGGAGCCGCCGCTGACGGGAGCCGCCTGGGGGAGGAAGGTGGACTCGCGCTCGGCGCACGTGCGCTGCGCCTTTTGGAACTCCTTGAGCACGGCGTGAAAATCCTTGACGAGCTTTTGGTGTTGTACCACGTGCTGGGATCTGGCGTCGGGGTCCGGGTCGTTGCTCTGCGTCACGGCCTGCGCGAGGCGCTTCACGGCCAGGCTCGCGTCCTTCGCCATCGACCCGATGGTCTCGCGCTGCTTGTTCAGCTTGGCGCGCAGCTCGCGCGTGTCCTTGCCCGTCCCCAGCGCGTCCACCAGGCCGGAGGGTCACTGAGAACAACGACTCGACCGACGTTGAATGGACGAAAAACCACACTCGGGCCGAGGGTACAAGCTCGTACGACGGTCTAGCCACGGCCACCAGAACCGACTCCGCACGTCTATATGAGCATTCACCCCGAAGGCTTCAGCGTTCGAGTGTGTTGTTCGCAACAACCCCCCTGCCAGGCGCTTGAAGCTAGAGACGTTCGTGGTCATTTGGAAGATCAGCCCGGCCACGCTTTTCCCCTCGCGGGCCAGCTCGTCGTCCCCGCCGCCACCGCCCCTCATGGCCACGCCACCGCTGCCGCTGCCGCCGCCGCCGCCCGGGTGGTTCATCGCGTCCGCGAACGACATCAGGGGGGATGTTTCGTCCGAAGCTATTGCGGCGGTGGCGGCGCGCTGGCCGGCTTGGTTCCCAGTGACAAGACACAAGCTGACAAGGCAATTCAAGCCGCGTGCTTTTCCCCTTGGGGCCGCGGGCGTCGACAGAAGTTGCGCGGGCCGGCTCGCCGGAGGGCGCTGCTGATCACAGGCGGGGGTAACGCGCGACCTCTCTGCGAGTACCTCGTCGGTAGACGGGCGTGTGGCGCTGGAATAATGGGCCACCGGACGGTACGCGTACGTCGGGACGCCGCGTCGGAGGGACAAAACTCACACATTGCGAAACACCCCTTTCCTGCGCGGGCGCTAAGAAATATCGTGCCCCACCTGCCCCACCCAGTCGTCGGGTCATCTTCCACGCGTGGCATTTCAGCAAACGCCGAGACGTCGCTTGACGGCGTCCACACGATATGTCCGTCGCAGTCGGCGGCGGCCTCGCGCTGGGTCACGAATCGTGCCGGCGCCGCGGCGGTGCCATGGTGCGCCGCGGCGGCAGCAGGCAGCGAACTCCAATCAGCGCTGCATCACAGGTGCCCACAACCACCGCCCGAGGGGAGCCCGGCGAGTCACCGGCGACGCGCCGTTCACAACTCAGTCGCCGCGCCAGCTTGGCGGGCCTCGCGGGGCTCGCAGCTCTCCGAAAACCAGTGCTGCCAGCGAGCGCGTACGGTCTGAGCGTCGCCCCTCCACCTTCGAGCACCATCTTCGGCGGTGACGGTGGAAAACGGAGCTATAATGATATCATGAAGGCGCGCGACGAGGCGGAGCGGCGGCAGGGCCTGGGCCTTACTATGCGACTACGCGAGTTCCCTTTTCAGCATAACTGTGCCGTGACAGCTGTGTTGTGCGCGTGCATTTCCCCCACATGATGAAACCACTGACAGTAATCCCGACTCGGACCTCGAAGAGACTGCAATTGAGCACCCTCTGTAAATAGATAAGATGCTACGACGGTGCTAAGACAGTGCTACGACGGTGCTACGACGGTGACAGGGTGTTCGACAGGATGATAGGTACACGTTCATGGGATGCTGTGTGGGTCTAGGTGTGACAGGATGTGAGGGAAGTGGTGTGTGGCCGTGAGCGGGGGCGCGAGGAGATGGAGGACGAGGCGAACCCGGGGGTGCTGGTCACGCTGCCCTCGGGGATCCAGTACCGCCAGCTGGACGCCGGCCGCCAGCAGGGCAAGGTGGTGGCCAAGGCAGGGCCGACGAATCATCGTTAAGCTCGCCACGTCGCAGGATGTCATTTATATCTCTCCAAATTACTAAACATATGAACGAGGGTCAAGGACGTAGCGGAGGATGTTACTGCATGATTCATCTGGCCCTGAGTCAAGGGCGACACCCTATACGTCCTGTATACCATCTACCGCCTCGCTCCTGGCGCCTACTTCAAGTAAGGGCTCAAACATATAAGGTTATGTTGCACACCAAACACAGCTGGATCGATATGTCGACACCGCGGTAAAGCATGTAACGATAATGTGTTTGTGTGCTGCGGCGTATGCACCTTCTCGCTCGGTACTCCAGCGGAGGCACGCCCATATTTTTGTGGAGCCGGGGGTACGGCACGGAGGGGCAGGACGACGTGGGCAGCACGTACAAGTTTGTGCTGGGCAGCCCAGGCATGCGGGTTATCGTTAAAAAACACCGGACTGACGTTGAATCGACGAACCTCCTCCGCGCGTCTGCCAAAGCATTCACTTTGATGGTGAGTCATGCTCCGATCTTGGTTTGAGTGCTTGTTCTGAATGACCCTGGCGGCCGGCGCCCTGCCGCGCGCGGTGGCGCCCGCGCTGCTGGGCATGAGGGAGGGCGGGCGGCGCCGCGTGCTGGTGCCGCCGGTGCTCGGCTGGGTGGACGAAAACGTGCGACCACGGCCCGCCACCTTCGGGGGCGGGCGCCGCCTCGAAAACCACCGGGAGGAGCCGCTGCTGATGGTAGGCCCTGGCAGATTCCGCCCGCTGTGTCATCCAACGCATGTTGAGCCCTGGTTTCTTGAATTAAATCGCTTCCTAAGACGTGGCGAGCGATATATGCCAGGCCATCGCGTAAGGAGGTTGACTTAGTGAGGGTGCGGAAACCGGACGAGGCGCCGGGGGAGGGGGACGCATTGGACGACGCGGACGAGCCGGCGGGGAACTTTCTGTTCAAGCTCCCAGCGCCGCCGTCGCCGTACAAGGACCGGCTCGGGGACCCCGAGGAGTTCAGTGACGTGCGGGGCTTCGGGGCGGGCAGGGGTGCTGACTCGGAACCACCTGAGGAGCTGTGTGGACCTCTGGGATGCGTGGGGAGCAGGGGCTTGCTACCAAGGTAGGCATAGAATAGGAAGCGTTGAGTGTACTAGTAGCGTGTGGGGGATCGCCCCGCAGTAAAACATATTACCGGGTAGCATAGCTCTGCCATCTCTCGGGTTGTTATTCTTTACACGAAGCCATGAATGCGATAGAGGCGTGGGCGTGGGTGTGCGAACGGCACAGTCAGCCTGTACGCGTGGTAAATTTCATGTCATACCAAGTTTAGATGTACATTCCGTGTCCTGCTCTTCGTCCCTATGTGTCACAAGTCAGCACTCAGCACCCATCAGCACTGACGCATCTATTCGCACCAGTCTCAGTGCCGATCGTTCATATGTATATGTAGCATAACCCAGCACTCAGTAGCACTGACGCATCCATTGGCAGTAGCACCCGTCTCAGTGGCGCTCGTTCTCCGCGGCCACCTGGTTGAGCACGCCCAGCACGCGCGCCACGAACACCGGCATCTCACACCGCTCGAACTCGATGCACTCGCCCATGTACCCGGGCAGGCGGCCCTCCGCGATGCCGAACTCCCGTGGCTCGGGCCGGGCAGACAGTGCTTGCCACGTCATGTGATGTCATCGAACAAAAAGAATGACGGTCTACATGTGGAAGGTGAAGTGGCGGGCAATATCTGGGCCAGGCAAATAATGCACGGCACAACATGTGATAACTCAAGGGACGTGGGTCTCAAATGTGGAGGATGACGTGACGGGCAATATCTGTGAGGCCCGACCAGGGGCATGAAGCTGACCTCGTCCGCCGCCGCGCCGCGCCCGCTCATCACATCGCTAACCCCGCTCCTGCGCCCGCCGCTGCCGCCGCGACCGCGCGCGTCCGCCGGCTCCGAGTAGGGGCTGGTACATATTGCCCGCCACGTCATCCAATGCGTTTTGAACCCTCGTGTCTTGAGTTGAATGGTATGCTGTGACGTGGCGACCAGCATTCCAGGCCCTGCCGAGTCATCGTCGTACGCCTCAGGGTCCGCCGCGGAGAGCTGGAACGTGAAGCCCGTGGCCTGGTGGCAGAAGTGGTGGATGCCCGTCGCCTGCTTGGCCCACCGCAGGCCCGTGAACGCCTCAATCTCGTCGCTGCCCCACGCCCCCGCGTCCGTCCCGCCGCCGCCCGCCGCCTCCGCCGCTTTGCTGGCGCCGGCATCCACCTCCGCCGCCGTCTGCTCCAGCCGCTGCTGGTGCAGCCGCGCCGCCTCCTGCTCCATGCGAAGGATGCGGCCCTGGTGCCCCAGCGCCGTCTCCTTGAGCTCCGCGTTCTCACGCTCCAGCTCGTAGTTCCTGGCCGCCGCGCCCTCCGCGCCCTGCGCCATGTCGCGCTGGCGCACGGCTTCGCCCCGGAAGTGGTTGATCAGCTCCTCAGCCTTGGTGTAGCGGCGCAAGTTGAACTTGAAAGCAAAGTTTGAAAGCGGTTCATCATATCCTAGATTCAATAGCATAGCTCCAGGCGCTTTTAACTCGGGTTTCATCGGTTCAACCTGCACTGCCCTACCTTGGCGCCGTGCTCCGCCAGCTCCGCGCGGTGCGCCTCCGCCTCGTCCATGAGCCCCTGCAGCTTGAGCTCCTTCAGGCTGTCGTACTTGCCCTGCAGCTTGATGTGCGCCGCCTGCAGCGTGTGGTAGGCGGAGGACCACGCGCCGTTGCCGCTGCCGCCGGCGCCGGCACTGCCGGGCGCGCGCTCGCCCATCTGGCCCACCGCCGCCTTGGACCCCGCGGCGGCGGCGGCGGTTGCCTCCGCGAACTGCGCGTACCTCCCGCCGCCGCCGCCGCCGCCGCCGTTGCCGCCGCCGTTGCCGCCGCCGTTGCCGCCGCCGCCGTTGCCGCCGCCGCCGGGCATGGACTTCTTATACGCCGTGTGCGCTTTCTGCGCGGCGGGCGCGGGGAGCAGCGCCACCCCCGGGCTGCTGCCCCCAGGGGACGCCCCCGCCTCCTGCGCCTCGTCGGCGGCGGCAGCGGCGGCCGGCGCACGCGGGGTGGTGGCCATCGCCGCCGCCTCCAAGCAGGGCCTGCCAGATATTGCTCGCCACGTCATAGGATGCCATTCAACTCAGGATGAAATGGGTGCAACATGCATCGGCTGACATGGCAGGGCCTGGCAGACGTTGATCGCCACTTCATAGGATGCCATGTGACTCAAGAAACGAGGGTTCAAGACGCGTTTCGATGACGAGGCGGGCAGTATCCTGTGGGCCCAACCTCGAAGCGGCTGTGCAGCTCCGCGCGCGCCTGGCGCTTCGCCGGCCGACCGCCCGCGTGCTTCTGCAGGCTGCCATGCGAGCTTGGCTCTTCGTCCACCGTGAAGTGCTGTGCGGAGCGCTTCAGTGCGTCGCTGGCGATAGCCGCAGCTTTAGCCATGGCCGTCACCTTGCGCGATTTGGCCGTGCCGCCCCCGCTGGGCCCGGCGGTAGGGACAAGCAGATACTGCCCGCCACGTCACGGACACGCGTTTTAAGAACTCTCATATGGTGAATTGACTGGCATCCTGTGACGTGACGAGCGATATCTGCCAGGCCCTACCCGGCGGTCGCCTTCTCCTTGGTCTTCCCGGCGGTGTTGGCGGGCGCCGCGGGCGCCGCAGTTGAGGCCGGGGTCTTGGAGGGCGCCTTACCCGCGCCCGCGCCGCCCGCCGCCGCCGCCTTCTTCGCGGTGGCGGTCGTGGCGTTCTCCTTGCCCTCCACGTAGGGCCTGACAGATATTGCTCGTCACGTCACCCAACGCATTTCCAGCCCTTGTTATTCGCGTTCACTGGCATCCTGTGAAGAGGCGAGAGAATTCTGGCAGGCCCAACCTTCACGGGCTTGGGCTTCCGGGCTCCCCCATCCCCCCCCTCCGCCGCCGCTGCCAGCTCCAGGAGCTTTGCGGCGAGCTTCTCCGGCCGCACGCCGCCCTGGCTGGGGCGCGCCTTGGCCGGCGGCGCCGCCATGCTGGTCTTCTTCTGTTGTAGAGGGTGGGAGGGGCGCGGAGGGAGGTGAGGTGGGGGTGGGAGGGGGGTAGGAGGGAGGTGGAAGGGGGGTGGAGGTGGGGGAATTGGCGGGGGGAGGGTAGAGGGGCGGGGAGGGAGGTGAGGTGGGTACGGGAAGGGGGAGTTCGAGGTGCTGGTGGGGGTGGGAGAGTGGAGGGCGCGGAGGGAGGTGAGGTGGGGGAGGGAGGTGAACGCGAGGATGGGAAGGGGGGAGGGTGGAGGGACCAGTGGTGACCAATATGAACGTGACAAGGGGGAGGGTGTAGGGTGGGGACGGACACGGGAACGGGGAAGGTTACAGGCAGAGAACGGGTACGTGAACGGGAGCGCGGTCAGACCAAGCCGGCGGGGGCGGGCGGGGGCGAGACGAGCGCGACGACCGACGCCGCGCGAAGAGAATTTCGAATTCGAGGGGTTGTCCGTGACAGCTTCCTCGAAAATCGAGAGCGGTTGATACATGATAAATGCGAGAGGGGACGGGGGAGAGTACGTACCAGCCATGCGGGCGTCTTGGCCTGGTTCAGGTCAGCTTCCTTGTATGACACCTCCACCCCGCGCGTGCGCCGGCCTGGCCCGGTCGACATGGCTGCGGCGCGCACGGCGAGTTGTGCGCGGGGGGACCAATTCCGGCGGAAGGCTTGAAAAAGTCGGCCGTTGGAGCCGCGAATCTGTGGTGGCGCGAACCTCCCGGGGTCAAAACTGCTGACCAATCAAAACGTTCACATTTCGATTTTCCCTACGCGCGAAATAATCCTCAAATGTCACTCGTGGGACGTCGCCGCCGGCGCGCTCGCAGCATCCCATTCTACCGTTCACCCTCCTTCCTTACCGGGATATTCGTCCGGCCCAGTACCTGAGGGCGCAGGCTGACAGGCAGAAGCCAAGGTTCGAGGGCACAGGCAATTCACATAACACTCGCAAGTAACTCGGCGGCGAGAGGAGTGAGGGAAAGAGGGGGATGGGGGCCAGCTTCAACTACGACTCCGATGAGGACGACTCGCCGGTCGTCATCCAGGGCCATGATCTCCACGTCGGCACGAAGCGCCTGCATCAGGCGCGTCCCCCCCCACTGGGTTCCCGCAACACGCGCGCACACGCAGCACGTTAATTTGTTTTTTTGCCTGTCTTTTTGTTTTCCTCAAATAACCGATTCGAACGCGGTGTGCTCACGCCTCTCCATCCCTCTCTCCTACCCTTGCCGTGCTGCAGATTATCGGGGTGCTCAATCCGAAGGTAAACGAGCACAGGCTCGACCGCGACGATGACTCGCCGCCGCGGCGGGGCGACGGAGGAGGTGGAAATTGGGGGAGGGGCGGGGGTGGGGGAGGGGGAGGGGGAGGGGGAGGAAACTCGGCGCGCCCGTCTCAGCGGTGGGACGAGGACGACGCTCCTCAGCGGCGACCGCCGCCGCCTTCCCACCGCGGCGACGGCGGCACCAGCCCCGAGGGCACCCGCAATAACGTGGTGTGGCGCGACGATGGCGGCGGGCGAGGCGACGGCAACCGCGGGCACCTGGCGGACGTGCGCGTGATGCCGGCGAGCGCCGAGAGGCCCCGCGAGCGCGGTCGCAAGCCGCACGCGGGCGCCACCTCCTCCCTCCTGCGCGACGGCGAATCCGGTGAGACCAACCAGATATAACCCGCCATGTCATCCAACGCATTCGAACCCACGATTATTGTGTCAAACGTCGTCCTACGACGTGGCTAGCGATATCTGCTAGGCATTAAACTCCGGTTCGGACGACGACCTGTACGTCGGAAGCGGCAGCGGCGGCGGCGGCGGCGGCGGCGGCGGCGGCGGCGGCGGCGGCGGCGGCAAAAGCAGGGGTGGCGTCTTGGGGGGCGGCGGGGGCGGGGAATGGGGTGGCTATGCCGCACCCCCGCCAGGCCGGGGCAACGTGGGTTCTAACAGCAGATGGGCTGCCGGGAATTCCCCGGTTACGATATCCTCCGGTTATGATAAATACATCGACCACACCCGCAGTCGTGGCGGGCGCTCGGGGGGGTTTTCCGTGAAGAAATCCGAGTGCAGGAAAACCCCATTAGAGAGAGATGACAATGAATTCAGTCGTCGCAGCGGCGGCCGCAGCGGCGGGGGAGGGGGAGGCGGAGGAGGCGGGGGAGGAGGGGGAGGAGGAGGAAGCAGGTCGGTGTCGGCGCAACGCCAACGGACCCCCGAGTTCACAGACAGCGACTGGGCCAGTCCCGGGGGGCGGGGGGGCGAGGACTACCCGGAGGAGGACCACTTCTATCCGCAGGCAGGGCGTCGCACTCCTCTCCCTCCTCCTCCTCCTCCTCCTCCTCCTCCACCTCCTCCTAAGACCGGGTGTCATCTGACTGTTTGCTCATGGTGTACCTGTACACATGCGCCTCCTCCTCCTCCTCTTCCTCCTCCTTCTCCTCTTCCTTCTCCTCCTCCTCCTCCTCCTCCTCTGCTCCTCCTCCTCCCTCGCCCCTCCTCCTCCACCGGCACTAACTCCCTTTTCAGCTCGAAAAGGCATTGTCCCTGACATGAAACCACCCAACTACATACGTCGAGGATGCTTTAGAAGAGGTAATAACACAGGAACGAGGAACTCCTGTAAGATCCTGTTTTAAGGTGGCCACCCCGTCCACCGCCCCGCGCATGTCGCCGTTATCGCGAATCTCCCGCGGCGCCAGCGCCGCGCCCGCCGCCGTCGGCGCCGTCGGCTCCGAGGACCGCCACCTCATCGACTTCCTCGAGCAGCAGCACGCGCATTCAAACAGTCGCATCCGGGCCTTACAGTCCACGATCGACCTGCGAGAATCCCAACTCGGGGAAACCAGGAGCGCGCTTAGACATGCAGGGCAGCTATTGAGAACGAGCTGTTGACCCACCTTGTGTTCCAACGAACTGAATCTGCGCATCTGTAAGAGCTTTCACCCTTGAACCCTGAAGGTAAGTCATGTTATGATGTCTGTTCGAGTGCTTGTTCTCAGTGGCCCTCCCGACGGGTACAGCACCGGCTGGTCGGCACACTGGCCGCCGTGGGTGACGACCTGGACGCGGTGGATGACGTCGGGCTCGACAGTGGCAGCAGCGGCATGGAGGAGGACGGGGGTACACAGCTGGTGCAGCAGTACGAGCGGGAGCTGACGCGGATGGCGCGACAGCTCGAGGACCTCATGACGCGCGGCGCTGGCGGTGATGGCAGCGGTGCTGGCAGCGGTGCTGGCAGCAGTGGTGGTGGTGGTGGCGGCGGGCGGAAGGTTGTGGAGGCGGCACAGGCGCCGATGTCAGCTCCCTCGGTGACGGCCACGGGCCCGCCGCTGCCCCCGGCGCCGACGCCGGTTGCCACGTCAGTCGTCGGTGAGTCGTCGGGGTACAGGTACGGCGCGCCGCCCTCGAGCTCGCCGGGGACGACATATCGGACCCACGCGGTCGCGGTGACGCCTGTGCAGCGGACGCCGTCGCTCCCTCTCACACCCCCGGGCCCATCCCCCCCGGTGGCGCCGCCGCCGGAGTCGCCGCCGGCGTCGGGGAAGCAAGTGAAGTGGCAGGCGACGCCGGAGCCGCCCCAGTGGTCGGGGCGCTCTCCTAATCCCTCTACTCCGGTCACCAGTGCGTCCGCGACACCGACTCACGAAACCGCCGAAGCCAGTCAGTCGACCGCGTCGCAGCGGTGGTCCCAGGCGAAGCAGAACATGCCGGTGACTCCGGTCGCCAACACGAAAATCGCCGAAATGGCCAAATCGGCCAAGTCGGCGATGAGCAACATGGCGCGGTCGCCCAGGTAGCCAGACCCGGGCAGACCTACTCGCTAAGCGTGATCTCATCCGTTTCAATCTTTCTAAAGTCACTCTCCGCTCTCCAGCGAAAGTCCCACAAAGAGGGGACACTCATTTAGGATAGCTCTACTTGTCTTGGTATTTGTGTATTATCAATTTTAATCAAACTTAAATTATCTACGAAGAAACAGGGCATCGCCTGCAGAATAAGACAGACGTCCCTCCTCAACTGACGTGCCTCCTCAACTCAACACGCGCTAACCTATGAGTTTATCACATGTACTCTGTTGACACTCTGCGGCGTGGCGTCGCTCCTCAGTCGCTATCGCTGCTGTAATACGCTTTATTTTGTGTCGGGGGCAGTGGAATCGCCCCGCTGCCCGCCCCCCGCCCCACGTTGTATTTCTTCACCCACCACTCCGTCCCCTCCGGCGCGGGTGCCTCCGCGCCGCTCAGCAGCTCCAGAACCATTGCCCAGGGTCACACATCAGTGTAATTGACGGTATAACTCCTGTTGCGAATATGGTAAAAGCCTACTGCAAAGCACGCAGTAAAAGTGTGGTGGGCCAATGTCCTAATGCGAAAATGGTATAAGTAATGGCAGTAGTTGCTGGCTTAAAATGTTCGTTGGCATTGTATACCGTACGAGGTATGGATTTCAGCAGTAAGGCCTTGCCATCGCCGTGTCGTTGCACATGCGCCGCATGATCGCCGTGGTGGGCGAGTCCCGCCCGCTCGTCGCCACGAACCGCAACTTACTCCAGACAGCAGGGCCTCGCGCCAGTCCTTCATTCAATCTTAGCTTACAAGCAACCTGCGAAGAACGCAGTACCTTACACCAATTCTGTTTTCGGCTTATCTTCCTAGCAGCTGCGATGCATCAAGCTGGGTAAATCGAGTGGTTGGAGGATAAAAACGGCCGAAGTACAGCTGAAAAGGGAACGAGTGTGGAGTGCGGGCCCCGCCAGAATGCTACCGCGCCCGGCACCGAATCAATGAGGTACTCCGGCGGCCCGGCCAACACTTGTGCCGCCGTCCTCGCGCGCTCTATGAACGCCGCGGCCACCTGCGCGCCCAGCCCCAGCCGCCTCAACCCCTGCCGCACCCCCATCGCGTCCACCGTCAAACCGTCGTCCTTCACCC
>Ga0307489_10001000_pt1 | contig 18204 bp, 29 predicted proteins | sample SB12metaG_FD_202247 | JGI IMG/M metagenome (GOLD analysis project Ga0307489, IMG submission 202247) | Sea-ice brine microbial communities from Beaufort Sea near Barrow, Alaska, United States - SB 1.2 | ecosystem: Environmental > Aquatic > Marine > Coastal | place: USA: Alaska | collected...
GAGGAGGAGGAGGAGGAGGAGGAGCAGGAGGAGGAGGAGGAGGAGGAGGAGGAGATGCAACGTTTTTCGAGTGCTTGCTCTCAATGAAACCCCTGCCATGCGCTGCATGCGGGGCACGATGGTCGCCTCCCGCCAGGCGCGCATCATTAGGTCCCCGCCCTCGCCCCCAAGCCCGCCCCCACCGCGCCCTCCCGTGCCTTCGCCCCCGCCGCTGAGGCCACTGTCGCCTCCGCCACCTCCTCCACCCGCAATGCTATCCCTAGCTTTCCACTCTTGCCTATCATGGGCTATGCGTATCCCATCCTCCTCTCCCTCCTCCTCAGCTTGATTGTTTTCCTCCTCCATGGCTGCATGCTCTCCCTCCGCCCTGGCTGCAGCGAGCGCCGGTGGCGACGGCGTCGGGGTCTTGGGATGGGGTGTCACGCGACCCTCAGCGTCAGTGGGCGGGGGCCGTAGCGGTGGCGGCCGAGGGGGTGGGAGCGAGGAGGAGCCCGTCGCCGCCAGTGGTTTCTCATCTACATCGATGGGCGGCGGCCGTGGCGGCCGGGTGGGTGGGAGGCAGGAGGAGCCCGCCGGTGGTTTTTCGTCTACCGCCGCGTCCGCCTCCGCGTCCGCCCCCGCGCTGGGCCCGCCGTCAACGTCCATTTCATCTCCCGCCGTCGTTGCCGCGGCCCGCTTAGGCTCAGGCATGGACATCGTCGGCGCTGTAGCTTCCTCCGCCGCGGACACCTCCGCGCCCGCCGCCGCGTCTGCGCCCTCCGCGGCCGCCGCCCCGGCCGTCGCCTCCTCTTCTGGCGCCTCCGGCTGCTGAGCTCGCCCGAGCAACCTATCCAGCCCCCCGTCAGCCTCAAGCCGCTCCCAGTCCTCCACGTCATCCTCCAGCGTGTAATACACATCGTCGATGGGCAGCTGCAGCTGCGGCGCCCTCGAGGCATGGCCTGGCCACTCGTTCACTTTTCAGGTCAGCCTGACTGTTCGCTCGTAGTGGACTAGTGTATCCGTGCAGACTCACGGCCTCCTCCTCCTGGCCTGGACACCTACGAATGAACAGTGGGGAAAGAGGGGGAAACGGGTGCCCAGGGCAGGGAGGAGAACGCGGCGAGTGTGCACGGAAACACCGGTACACCGTGAGCGAACAGTGCTAGTGTACCCGTGCACATTCGATGTGTCCTCCTCTCTGGCCTGATACACGGTGAGCAAACAGTGAGGGAACGAGTGGCCAGGCCAGGGAGGAGGATGCGCCGAGTGTGCATGCGATGGGTACAGCCTGGGAACAGTGAAGGAAGTGAGCGTCGCTCGCGCCCCACCCGCCGTCGCTATTGCCGCGCATGCCCGCGCCCCAGCCGCCGGGGTCCAAGCGGTCGACACCACCGGCGCCACCGCACAGCGACGGGTCGAACAGCAGCGCCCGCACCTTCAACCGCAGAGGCGCCAGCGATGCTAATCTCGCAACCTGCGCGTCGAACATCTTTTTGTTCGCCTCCGCAGTTGCCGCTGCCGCCACCGCCGTCTCCGCCTCCGCCTCCGCTAACTCCTCCGCTGCTTCTTCGTCCGCCACCGCCGCGTCGGAGCTGCGCTTTCCCGACCCCAGCGAGACCTTCGTACTCCTCCTTCTGCTCGGCGCCCGCGCGCCCGCCGCCCCCACGTCGCTCGCGTCCCCCTCGCTCCCGCTCACATGCGCAGACCTGGGCACCACTACCTGGGCACCTCCAGTTGCATACGGATGACGAACAGGAGGCGCCGTCGCCATCGCCTCCGCGTCGCCCGTGATAAAACCCCGCCACGCGACCGCATCTACCAGGCTCTCGCGGACATACCGCAAGTCGCGCCCACCCAGCCACTGCTCCCACACCCCCGCCGTTTCCAGCCCCGTCGCCCTCTCAAACGACTCCTGCCGCCACATGCCTGTCCAATAACGCAACGGCCAAGTGTGAACTTTCCAGTTTGGTTTTCGTTTTTTTGCGTTGGGTTATGCTTCCGTTGCCTACCGGTCCACGGGTTTATGAATCGGTGGACGGCACCGCTGCGGCAATGAGGTGGCTACTTTACGTGGATGTAGGACGGGGGAGTTGCCAGCGCGCTACGCCGCCAGGGGGGCGTCGCGCATGCGAGGCTGCAGACCTCATAACGCGATTCCAGATGAAAATTCCAGAACAATGAAGGATGCGAGAGTACGACTCTCCGAACACGAAACTGAATATTGAGGGGATTTCGAGAAACGTGACTCGACGCTGCGCTGAATGACTGAATGGACGTTAAATCTGTATGAGCATTCATGTTGAAATTCATGCTCCGATTTCGTTCGCTCCGTTCGCTCCGTTCTTTTCAAGACCCCCCAACTCGGGTTGATTACGTAATACCGGTCCCGTAACGGTCCCGAATGTTAGCAGTGCATGGCGTGGCATGCCACGGCACGGCACGGCACGGGATGGTGCCGGACAAACGGCACGGCATAACGCACTACATGGCATGGCATGGCACGATTGAACATGGCATGGCATGGCACGAACGGCACGGCATGGCATGGCATGGACTGGCACCATAAATGGCATTGCATGGCAACGGCAGACGTATGGCACGGCACTGCAGTGAGAAACTCAATGCGAACACGTGCCACAGACTTCAAGGCGTCGAGGCGAAAACATAGACTGAATTCTCTGTTACTAATTATCCAACACGATATAACCATATCCCTGACAAATCACACCGCCCCGCGTCAACACACGCTCCCCCGCTGCCGCCGCCCCCCGCCCCAGCAACGCCGCCCCCCCCGCCACCGCTCGCTCTTCCGCCGCCGCTCTCTCTGCCGCTGCTGATGGCATAACCTCCGCCGCCCCCGCCGGTGCGCCCCCTGCGCCGCCGCCATACCTCCCACCGCTGCTGCCGCCGGCGCTTCTGCCTCTGCATATGCTTGAACCTCCTCCTCCGCCGAGGCCACCGCCCCCCCCGCTCCCTCCTCCGCCCGCGCCCCCGCCCCCGCCGCCGCCGCCTGCGTGGAAACAAGAATGTAGACTCCCGTCTTCGCCCCCGCCGCCACGCCTGTATATCACGCCATAAGATCCCGCCGCCACGCCTGTATATCACGCCATAAGATCCGGCGATGCCGCCGCCGGCACCCGGTGTCGGGCCATGATCCGCAGATGCGCCCCGCATGAGGGTCAATGATGTCAAGGGTTTTAGGGTTTAGGGTTTAGGGTTAATGATGTCAAGCACTCGAACCGAGATCGGACGAGCATGCACGATTTACCTTCAAGGTACATGCTCATACATACGCGAGGAGGAGAAGGAGGAGGAGGAGGAGGAGGAGGAGGAGGAGGAGGAGGAGGAGGAGGAGGAGCAGGAGGTTCAACGTCGGGCGAGTGCTGGTTCTCAGTCACCCCCTGCCTCTTGAGCCTCCTGCATGTTCACCACCAACACCCGCTCGTCCACCAGGTCAAGACGGAGGAATTCCCCAATGGCACCCTCGATTGCCGCCTTCAGCTCCCTCAGGTTATGCACCTGCGTCCCGTTCACGCCTTTCACCTCGACGTCATGCATGCCCTGGTAGCCAGCGTTGATTTCATCGGCCAGGACTTGAGAGAGCATCACCACCTGCTGCCCGTCCACCTCAGACGTGCCGCCAATCATGGCCCGGGCACTCATTCAAGCACTGCTTGCCCGTACTGCACCTGTACACAATCACTGGAAGCTCCTCCCCGGCCCGGGCACTCGTTCCTGTACACAGTCGCCACATCCTCCTCCCTGGCCGAGGCACTCGGTCCCTGACTGTTTGCTCAAGGGAGAAGATGTGGCGACTGAGTAGACGTGCACTATAAGCAGACCGTGCGGAAACAAATGACCGGGCCCTCACAGTATAAAGTACGGGAACGAGTGGCCCGGCCCTGGGTTGGCGACTTCCATATTTGGGGTCCTGGAATCCGTCCGAATCCATCCGAATCCGACTCTCTACCGAATCCGTCAGAATCCGAACCCATTTCTGTAGGGTCAAAATCCCATACGGATTGTACAATGTTGCAAAAAACTCCCGTGCCGGGCTGCTCGGAATCCGCCCGAATCCGTCCGAATCCGACCCTCCACCGAATCCGTCCGAATCCCGAACCGCCATCCCAGGCCAGGCCCCACCGTTGATGGCGCGGTCGCAGAGGCGGCGTGGCGCGGAATTATACCAGTCGTCTCCGAACTCGTGCAGGTGCGGCTGGGTGGGCGGCGGCGCGCGGGAGTGGATGGAAAGTGAGTTACATGTTGACGGTAGGGCGACGGGGCGGTATACTTGTCGCCCCTAAACTAGCCCACTAAGCACTAGCCCCTAAACTAGCTTAAACTAGCTTAGTTTAAGCCCCCGTAATTGACTAACCCACTGTATTCCCCCATGCTAAGACACTAAGCCACTAACCACTAGCCCCTAAACTAGCTTAAACTAGCTTAGTTTAACACCCCCCCTTGTAAGCACTAACTTAGTTTGACAAGCATACGGGGCGGGGAGTGAGGGGGTTGAAGGGGTCGGGTGGAGGAGGGCGGGTGGGAGATTGACAGGGTCGGGGATGGGTAAATGATCAGTTTCACATTAACGGGATGTAAGTCAAGCGACTGAAGTCAGGCTCACCTGAGTCAGCGGGCTGAACACCAGGCCGGCGAACACGTAGTACGACGGAAGCCGGTCGTACTGGTGCACAGGCACCAGCTGCCGCCGGGGTGCGACGGCAATGGATACCAAATGCACGTCCGACTCTGCTGCTGGGGCCTGGTATATATGGATCGCCACGTCATAGTATGCCATCTAACTCTAGGAGCGGGGGTTTAAACTCAGTGTCGGATCCGGTATCGAGGACATGGTGTCGAATCCCACTCGACCAAGCAGAACTGTCCATTTCGAGAATCCCACCGACCGACTCGCCGAAAGTCCGACCGGGTCGCGATCCTTGAGTCAATAGACCCTCGATCTCGAGGAGATAAACAGGACATGTCCTTCCGAAACTGAGTTTAAGATGCGGTGGATGACATGGCAAGTGTATGCCAGGCCCTACCCGATGCCGATGAAACCGCCGCTGCTATTGCTGTTGTTGCTGATGTTGGACATGATGTTGCCACTCCCGCTTCTCCTGCGCTGCCGGCGTCGTGCCGGTTTGATTGCCGCCGTCGCACTTTCAACAGCACCTCCTCACCCGGCTGCTTGAGGCTGATGAGGTGGTCGAATGCCACGCGCTCCCACCCGCGGAAGCTCACCGTGCCGTCGTTGGCAACCGCCCGCCCGTCCACCTGCTTAAGTTAAGGAGTGAGACAGCGGTGAGCTGTGGCAGAGTAATGCAGAGAGAGCATTGAGTTGATGCGAGAGAGTGCGACTGAGAGAGAGCTGCGAGTTAAGGCTGGAGAGAGTGACGTGTGGGGTAAAGCTGTGGGTCGAAAGAAGAGAGAGTGAGTGTAGGGAGAGCGTGGTGAGTTGAGGCAAGAGAGAGTGAAGGAGGGAGATGAAGCGGCGCGTTGAGGCAAGATTGAGTGAAGTGTGGGGAGAGTAGGGGCCAGTTGAGGTGATTTGAAGTGACACTGATAGACGCAACGTACCGCCAGCAGCACGTCATCCTTGTGCAGCAGCCCCCCGCTCGGACTCAACTGCAGCACGTGTGTGACTAGCACCCCCGTCTCGCCACGTTGCATTCCGAGTTTAAGGCCCGGCAGATGTTGCCCACGAAGTCAACAAACGCATATCGCACCCTCATACAACGGCCCGAGTTCAGCTGGAAAGGGACGGAGGGCAGGGCGAAAGCCTGGTGGCTCCTCATATCCACCAGGCCTGCATGCCCGCATCCCGAGCAACATTTGGCAGGCCCTGCCCAAGGTAGCCACGCAGAGCTGGATTGTCCGTTGCCTGGCACTTGACCCCAAGCGCGCAGAACCCGCCGTGCACACCCCAGTGAGAGAGTCGTTGAGAACAGGCACTCGAGCCGAGATCGGAGCATGGCTAACCGTCAGGGTGAATGCTCATACACACACGCGGAGGTGGAGGTAGAGATTTAACGTCGATCGAGTGCTTCTTCTCAACAACCCCGTGACACAGACAAGCCGAGGATGAGGAAGAGGAGGAGCAGGAGGAGAAGGAGGAGGAGGAGGAGGAGGAAGAGGAAGAGGAGGAGGAGGAGGAGAAGTAGAGTCCACATCGGTCAGGTGCTTGTTCTCAATACCCCCCCTACCAGGAACCCGTCGTCCTGCTGCTCCGTCTTGATGTCTTCGAGGAAGCGGCGGATAATGGGCGTGGGGATGACGTACCCGATGTTATCCGCGCCAGCCAGGTTCTGAAATGCCAGCCCCACAACCTTACCCCCCTGCACCGCAGGCCCGCCGCTGTTGCCCGGGTTGATCGCCGCGTCCAGCTGTGTTGTTCATTACTGTCGAAAACATGTTAAGTCTCACGATGATAGGATGCGCTGCTTCACATAATTGCGGGTTATCAGAGTCGAAAGGATGTGAGCCTCGTGTTGAAAGAATGCGCCGGTAAACGTTAATGGTATGTCGGGTTCGAATCGATGGGTTGCTGAGCTCAGAAGCGGACGGGGAGCCCGTGGAAGGGGACCGCAAGCGTCGCCAGGCAACGAGCCTGTGAGGAAAGTATCATAGGCACATAGAGGGGGAGCACATGATTTACTGACCTGAATGGCCAAGAGCTGCGCAGCACCGTGCACGTAATTGGTGAGCTCGATGCGGCTCACCACCCCGGAGGTGATCGACAGATTGTCGCCGCCTTGAGGGAACCCCATGACTGAGAGTCTTGGCAGGAATCGCTCTCCACGTCATCCAACGCACTTTAAAGCCTCGTTTACTGAGCGTGATGGCACCCTATGACGTGGCAAACAACATCAGAAATTGCTCTGTTTGTCATGCAACGCACTTCAGAGCCTCGTTGGTTTAGTCAGATGGCATCTGATGACGCGGCGAGCAATATCTGCCAGGCCCATTGCCCGCCACATCATCGACCCCCGACACGGATTTTGAACCCTCGATTATTGATTTGCATGGGACCCTGTGACGCGGCGAGCAATATCTGCCAGGCCCTACCATCACCGTGACCTGCTCCTGCAGGTACGGCACGTCGCCCATCGGCAGCGGCCGCACCTGCCTCACCGCCTCCGCCGCCACCGCCGCCGCATCCGCCGCCTCCGCCTTTGCCTCCTGCGTCGCCAACTCCGCCGCGCCGACGTAGCCACCGCCGTTGGCATGCGCCCAGAACGCGGGATCCTCCACCGTCAGCACCGCGAGGTCGCACTCATGCCCCACGACGAGGGCCTGGAAGACATTGCCCTTAACCCTAAACCCTGAACCCTAAACCCTGGGACCCTAAACCTGGTAGACATTGCCCGCCACACCTAATGATGCCATCTATGCTAGAAATGAGAGTGTATGATTCATTGTGCGTTGGATGACGTGACGACCCCCAAGGGCATGGCAGATATTGCCCGCCACGTCACAGGATTATACATGACTCTAGACACGAGGGTTCAAAATGCGTGTGAATCACGTGGTGCGCGATGTCGGCCAGGCACTACCAACGGCATGCACCCGCGCCTGGTGCTTCACACTGCTCCCGTGCCGCCGCACCTGCACGAAGGTTTGGTCGGCCACCACGTGCGCGTTGGTCAACACACCAATCCCAATAGTAGGGCCCGGAAGAATATTGCTCGCCACGTCATAGGATGCCACTTAATCCAGGCAGAGCAATGCTCGCACCGTCACAGAATGGCGAGCGACAGCAACCCGATCCCCCCGGCACGAGCACGGCCATCACGACGCGACAGCAACCCGATCCCCCCGGCACGAGCACGGCCATCACAACGCTGTATACCGTCTACTCAAGAAACCAGCTCAAAATACGTATTGACGACGTTGCGAGCGATAGCAATAGCCGCGACGGCCCTGCCCCCCCGGCACGGGCACGGCCATGACGACGCCGCTCCCCGAGGTCTCCCGCTGCGGCTTGTTCTGCCACGGCATGAAATAGTTCGGCGACGAATGCACCGTGAAAACCTTCACGATGGACTGCAGGAGGGCGTCATTCTCCGCTACCGTCGCGGGTTGGGGCTGTTGGTAGGCGGGGTCCACTGCAGACGATTCTCCGGATTCGGAGGCTGGGGCGGCGGCGGCGGCGGCAGCGGCGTCGGTAGCGGCGGCGCGGACCGTCGGTTGCCATCGATGGCGGTGCTGCAGGGCGGCGGCGGCGGTGGCTGTCTGCGCGGGTCCGGCGAACCACAGCGCCGCCGCCGTCGAGCGCTGCAGCCCAGCGCCGCCGCCGCCCGCCAGCCGCCGCGCGGTCCGCATCAGCGCCGCCATATCGATGGATCCCCCACCGCACCTCCAACCCAGCGCGCTTGTGTGTGCGGCTGTGCGCCGACATCGGGTCGCGATGGTGCCCACTTGAAAACCTAAATTGGCCAGGTGTAATGCTGGTAAAAATGACGTGGCACTCGCACACATCGAGTTTTACACGCTCGACGTGCGTGCCTCTTGCGCACAACACGCGCGAGGGAAGAAGCGGGCACTACGGCACCTGCCTCCTCCTCCCCCTCTCTCTCGTGCTCCTCCCCCCGGAATACCTCCTCGTCCTCCTCCCCCTGCTCCTCGTTCTTCTCCTCCTCCTCCTCCTCCTCGTCACCGGACGCGCTCGATGGCGGGCCAGATGGCGGCCAAAGGGTGGCCCCTGCGGTACTTATGGGAGAAGTGCGTGACACAGATACTGCCGGCGGCCTCTCTCGCGGTAGGGACTGATGGATACTGCTCGCCACGTCAAAGGTTGGCTGTACACTCAAGAAACATCCGCCATGGGGAGGAGGGACAGGGTACCAGTAGGAGAACGATAAACGATGTGGTTGAGGAGAAATCTTTCGAGACGAGGGTTCACAAATCGTCTGATGACGTGGCAAGCACTGTCCATGAGACCCTACTCCGCGATGGAGCAACTCCCGGCGGAGGGGGGCGGTGCGAGCGCCGGTTTCAAGATGGGGGCAGGGCCATGGGGCGGAAACAGGCATATTGCTCGACAAGTCATCCGACGCACTGTATACCTCCGTCTCTTGAGGTGAATGACACCCTATGACGTAGCGAGCAACATCCACTCAACACACTTGACAACCCAGTCTCCTGGGGTGAATGACACCCTATGACCTGGCGAGCGATATCCATCCAACTCTCGTTGAAGCCTCGTCTCTTGACATACCGAGAGATATCCGCCAGGCCCGCATTCACGGCGAACGCAGCTCAGCAGTACTTCAACCGAACGACGCCGCTCACGAAGCAGATGCTTTTCGGTGGCAGGGGCTGACACTTGTCCACTTTCCGCGCACCTTAAACCCAGTCTCCGCTTTTGAAAAGGAGTGCCTGAAGGACCTTGTGTGATTGGTCGAGAGCACCCGGTCTAAGCAACTTTTGGGTATGACCCTTAGTATTGTATAGGGTTTAAATGTCAAACAGTGCTTATGTTGAGCTGAAAAGGGGACGAGTGTAAGCCCTTTTTCGTAGGGGAGGCGATGGCGCCGGCTATTACCTGCGAGCGCCGCTTCGGAGGCTGGCGCCCCGGCGGCAGGGGCTTACACTCGTTCACTTCTCAGCTCAACTTGAGCGCTTTTTATGGGATAGGGGGTGCGCGTAGGGGTTGTGTAGCCCGTGTTAAGGGGTCTTGGGGGATGTCTAGGGTGTGGAGGGTGGTTTCTGGTGTCAGACACGGCTCAAGCTGAGCTGAAAAGTGAACGAGTGTAAGCCCCTGCCCGGCGGCGGCGGCAGCAGCACCGGCAATGGCGAGGGCGGCGGCGGCAGCGGCAGCGGCAGGGTTGAATTCTCACAATGCCTCCTCTCTTTGCACTTGATTTATACATATAACCATGTCCACATCGGTATGGTCGCGTGACCACGACACCAGCAACATATTCAAATATGTTTGAGGGGGTGTCGTGACTTTACCGAGCGGCCGTGGCTTCGCCGCGGGGGGCGAGAGCAGCAGCAGCAGCAGCACTAGCAGCGGCGTAAGCGGCGGCGGCGGCGGTGACGACAGCGCCGGCAGCGGCGGCAAAGGCGAAAGCGAAGGCGGCGGCAGCGGCGGCGGCAGCGGCGGCGGCAGCGGCGACAGCGGCGTCGCGGGGGACAGCGACGTCGCCGGCGACAGCGACGGCAACGACACCAAAACCAGCGGCGGCGACAGCAGCAACAGTGGCAGAGGCGGCGGCGGCAATGCGCAGCCGTTGTACAACATACTCCTCGTGCGGACGCTGCGCTACCCGGAGCTGGAATGGCAGGGCGCAGATATTGCTCACAACGGTATAAAACGCCGGTTAAGATAATCTAACTCATGAATCCTGACTTGAAATAATCATCGTAAATAATTTTGGCCAAAACTCGTTATCTCCAGTAATTAAAGGTGCACGACCTTAATTCAAGAATGGAGGGTCAAAGTGTGCGTCGATGACGTGGCTGGCAATATCGTCCAGGCCCTATGGAATGGCCGGGGGAGCAGCGCGGGGTGTGGCAGCCCGTGGCAGGGGCTTACACTTGTCCACTTCTCAATTCAACCTAAGACGTTTTCCGCCCCCGGCACACCGAAATCACCCGGCGTGTCCCACGAAAGGTGCTTACGTTGTGCCGAAGAGTGCCCTGAACCCTAAACCCTAAACCCTAAACCCTAAACCCTAAACCCTAAACACTTAAACCTAAACCCCTAAGAGTGGATGAGTGTAAGCCCCTGGCACGTGACGCACGGCACGCTGTCGGGCGGCATGTTTGAGGCAGGGGCTTACACTCGTTCACTTTTCAGCTCAACTTGAGCCGTGTCTGACGCAAGAAGACACCCTACACACCCTAAACATCCCCTTAACACGGGCTACAGAACCCCTACGTGCACCCCCTATCACATTCAAAGCGCTCAAGTTGAGCTTAAAAGTGAACGAGTGTAAGCCCCTGGTTTGAGGACGCCAGCACCCACCCCCTGGCTTTGTTCGCGCGGCCCGCGCACGTGGGAGATGTCGTGGCAGGGGGTGCAAGCACTCGACCGATTCTTAAACTCAGTGTCGGGTCTGGTATAGAAGATATGGCAACGAATCCCGCACGACAAATCAGAACTGTCCATTTCGAGAATTCCACCGACCGCTCGCTGAACATCCGACCTGGTCGCGATCCCTGAGTAAATAGACCCTCGATTTCGAGGATCTCAGCGTGACGTGTCACGCCGACACCGAGTTTAATCAATAAGCCGAGTCCTCGAGTCTGTATGTGTTCATGCACAGAAGGCAAGTCCTGCTCCGATCTTAGTCCAGTGCTTGTTCTCAACGTCCCTCCTGCCTGGCGTTCACGCACCCGAGCCCCGCCGAAGGCATGGTCTTACAATCGTCCACTTAAACCCTCAACCCTAATCCCTAAACCCTAAACCCTAAACCCTAAACCCTGTCACTCTTTGTGAGATTGGGTGATTTCATGGATTTTCAGCACAAAAACGGCGCATGTTGAGCTGAGCAGTCGACAAGCGGAAGTCCCTTGTTGACGGCGCCACACCCAGCGTCCTCGTGCGGCGAGTCGTGGCCCTCCAAGGTGACGTGTTGGAAAGCGGCGAAGAGGACGAGGACGACTTCGTCATTCCCGACGGCCACGCGTGGTAGGGCCTGGCGGATAATGCTCGCCACGTCATCCAACGCACTTCGGACCCTCGTCTCTTGAGTTCAAGGGCAACCTATGACCTGGCGAACAACATCTGCCAGACCCAATTATTTCATCCCGAGTACTTTGAACCCTCATCTCTTGTGTTAAATGACACCCCATGAAACGGCGAGCAAGATTCGCCAGGCTCTAGCGCATGGGTAGCCGCGGACAACGACGAAATGCCCGCAAAGGACGCCTCCGACAGCCGCAGCTTCGGTCCCTTGCCGCTGGCCAACGTCGTGGTAGGCTGAGCTGTGCTTTTACTCGACGAAGCTCGGGTGTTGACCAAACGGATACGTGATTGCTATCTACCTGACCAAACATTGCGGATTATCTCTTTGCACGAAGATGCTTCACCGGTGACCAAACGGAGACGTGGTTGACATTACGCAGATCGGGGGGGCGGGTCAAATGGGGAGCTGTATTCTCTTGCGTCAATAGACGGTTGCTCATACAAATCACGGTCTAGATCAGTCTCCCGTACACGGGAGACTGATTTTTGTATGGGCGAGGGCCTATTAACTCAAAGATCGCGACCATACCGCGCCACGCGCCATCTCCGTTTGAACCCCCAACCAGAACTGCGTAGATAGTCACCTGCCCAAGTGGCTGATTATCTAAGATTTCTTTTTGGCGATGACGCTGCATAACGGGGCGCGTGATTTACGCGGCGCGGAGTGCGTCGGACCACGGGGTAGTGCATAACAGCGAGGCAGCTCACGCGGCAGGGGCTTACACTCGTCCACTTTTCAGCTCAACGTAAGCGCTTCCTGTGAATTTGGGGGTTCGATTAGGGGCTGTTTAGGGGTTATGTAGGAGGTATTAGGGGGTATTAGGGGGTGTCTAGGGTGTTTTTTGTGTAAGAAACGGCCCAGGTTGAGCTGAAAAGTGGACGAGTGTAAGCCCCTGTCACGCGGTTGACCAACCGGTGCTGCAGGTGGAGCTTGACGTTGAGGCACTAACGGCAGACCTGTGAGGGTGCTCGACACTTCGCATATCCACGGAGGTGATTTATTGCCGTTCAGGGTTTTGTCCCTTTTCAAAAGGGAACTCGCTTTGGAAGCTTAATTATTAAGCTTCTGCCGACGAGTTGACTCGAGAAAAGGGACAAATTCATAAACGGCAATAGAACACCTCCGTGAATGTGCGAAGTCACAGACCCTCCGTCTGCGTAGGAGGGTGCGTGCTGCCACGCGTCAGCTTTGAAATGTATTCCGGTACGTCGTATGTTGTGAGAGTCGTGATGTTCATTTGCGTAGTTCCCAAGGACATGTATTCATGCTTAGGATTTGTTTAACGCTGGTTACTTTATTTAATCATAGTCTAGTCAGAGTCTCGGAAGCCCTTTGGTGGATGAGAGCTACGAGTAGCTACAATGGCTATACGAACAGGGAAGATCAAACATCCTTCTTCGTCTGTTGTCTCCCATCTTAAACGAATGTAGCGCTATCACCAGTACCACATGGCTACCCATCTAAACGTCGCTCCTCATCACGTCTCAGTCTACGCCACTCCCAACTCCATCTGCGCTGTTGCCGATACAGCCGCTATTCTACCCAATATCACGCCACGACAGCCGCCATTCTGCCCAACATCACGCCAATATGGCCGCCATTCTACCCAATATCAAGCCACTACGGCCGCCATTCTACCCAATATCAGGCCACTACGGCCGCCGTTCTACCCAAAATGGGCCCCTCCGGCGGTGGAGGCAGCGTGGGCGGCGGTGAGGTGGGAGGCGGTAGCGGTGCACAGCGCGGCGGATGCCATGGGTAGGGGTGCTCCAGGGCGCTGGCGGTGGGTATACCTGTCGCGGGTAAATTACCCCACTACGCGCTAACCCTTAGAATAGCTTAAAGTAGGAAATTCTAACCCACCCTCCATTCAGCTCCAGTGCGAAATCGACGTTCTTGAGTCAAGACCACTACGCACTAACCCTAAAATTAGCTAAATCTAGGGTAGCCTACCCAGCCCCCTCACGAGAAGTAGCCTACGTCGGCGGGTATGGTCATGGGTAGGGGTTCTCCATGGTGGTGGCGATGGGGCCCACGGCGCCGCCGCCGAGCGCTGCAGCCCCGCGCCGCCACCTACAGCCCTAAACCCTTTACCCCAAACTCTAAACCCTGAACCCTGAACCCTGAACCCTAAACACTCAACCCTAATCCCTATGCGCCTGCGCCGAGCGTTGCAGCCCCACGCCGCTGCCCGCGGCCGGGCCGTCCGCTCATCGTACACTAGTACTCCTGCTTCCCGTCATGGCCCCCGCCCTTATCTGACCACGGGTTGTAGTCGGGTTGAACCGCCTGTATCCCGCGGGTCTTCCAGAACCCCCCGACGTACACGGGGTCCAGAACCTTTGGTTTATGATAATCGAAGATTGACGCGGGCTTCCCATTCTCCTCTGGCGCGCCGCCGGTGTCCCGCCCCAGCCGTTCCTTTTCTGCCGACTTCGCAGCCTCGATGTAGAGCTCTAGCAGAGCGAGATGAAATTGTCAGTTGACGTCTATCATTGTACTACCAAGCGCTGAAACCAAAGGTGCTTTCAACTAAACGGGTTTTGATATTGTTGACCTGCACCGCTTTACCTTGGAACCCTGCTTTGGGCCGCGCTCAGAGTCACCATCGCCGGCTTGACGCCAACCCGCCTCACGCCCCTTCACAGCAGCCCCCCCCATATCACGCCTTCCCGCAAGGCCTTACACTCTTACACTTCTGAGCTCAAAATGTGCCGTTTATGTCACCGCAATCACCCCTATGATGGGCGTTTTACCCCCTATTGCAGGGAAACGACCCCCTCTGACGGGCAGATGACCCCCAACCAATGGGCACCTGATCCCCCTCGGCAGAGGTATCCCCAAAGAGAGACTACGTTGAGCTGAGAAGTGGACGCGTGTAGACCCCTGCCCCGCAGCCCTGGCAGCCTCGATGATAGCCGACGCCTCAGCAGCTGCGATCGCCGCTTCCTCCGCCGCGCGCCGCGCCGACGCCTTCCTGCTCGCCGCCGCTGAGTGCCTTGTATGTTGGCTAGCAACTTCTAGTTACTGGCTCGGTTTGCTCAATCACCTACACACAGTTGACTTTTGGCCGAATCACCAATATCCAACTTACTACAGTTAGCATCGGACACTATGGGGAGTATCCAATACAGACTAGGCACGAGCCACTGATGGATAGTGCTTGACACGTCATAGGATGCCGTTTAATTCAAAAAGCGAGGGCTCAAAACGCGTTTGATGACGTTGAGTACTCGAGCACTAGCACCATCTATCAGTCCCTACCGCGTCATCCGCCGCACTCCGCGCCAGCCGCCGCCTCTCCACCGCCGCGCTGCCACTCCCCGGATCTCCAATCTCTGATCGCCGCGCCGCCGCCTCTCTGGCCTGCTCGATCTCATGGGCGATGGCGGAAGTCGAACCGGCAGTGGCGTCGGCATCCGAGCCGGCGGCGGCGGAGAGGGTGCGTGAAGCCGGTGCCAAGGGGGCGGTCGTCTTCGACACCTCCGCAGCCTTTATCTCCGCCTCCGCCTGCGCCTGCGCCTCCGCTTCCGCCTCCTCCGCCGCTACCGCCTCCGCCCTTGCCGCCTCGTCCTCCTTCGCTGTCGCCGCCTCCGCCTTCTCAGCCGTTTTCCGCGCCAGCGCCGACCGGCGTGCCGCCACCATCTCCGCTCCGCCGACCGGCACCTCATTCGAATACCTTTCCTTGCCTTTCGAAGCCGCGATCTCCGCGTCCTCCGCAGCGTCGACCTCCGCGTCCTCCGCCGCGCGACGCGCCAGCGCCGCCTCTCTGGGCGTCATCCACCAGGGTCATCGAGCGTGTATCAAGAATGTATTAGGGGCGTGTTAAGGGTGTTATAGGGGTGTTATAGGGGTGTGTCAGGGGTGTGTCAGGAGTTTGGTAGGGGTGTGTATTAGGGATGTATCATGGGTGTGTTAGCGTTATACTTGGGGTGCTAGGGGTGTAATCGGGGTATGTTAGGGGTGTGCTAGAGGTGTAGTAGGAGTATATATGGGGGTTCACCCCCCCCACCATCCGCGACATCGCCAACTGCCGCGCCGCCGCCTCCTTTGCCTCTGCGTCCTCCGCAGCGCGCCGCGCCAACGCTGCCTCTCGGGGCGTCCTACGTAACGTCGCTGACCGCCGCCGCGCGGCCGCCTGTCTGCCCTCCTCCAGGGGCGTACACTCGTTCACAGCTCAACTTCAGCGCTTTGTATGGGATAGGGGGTGCGCGTAAGGGTTGTGTAGCCCGTATTAAGGGGTCATCAAGGGGTGTGTAGGATTTGTAGGGTGTTTTGTGTGTGTTAGACACGGCTCAAGTTGAGCTCAACAGTGAACGAGTGTAAGCCCCTGCCCTCCTCGTCCTCGTCGGCGGTGGTGGAGGACGACGCGACCTCTGCGTCCTCCGCCGCGCGCCGCGCTAGCGCCGCCTCTCTGGGCGTCATCCGCAACATGGCCGACCGCCGCGCCGCCGCCTCCTCCTTGGCCTCCTTGTCCTCCTCCTTGCCCTCCTTGACCTCCTCCCTGACCTCCTCGCTCTCGTCGGCGAGGGTGGAGGCGGAACCACCGGCGGAGGCGGCGGCGGCATCCGTACTGGCGGCGGCATCCGCCGCGGCGGCGGCATCCGATCCGGCGGCGGCGGTGGCATCCGCGACGGTTGTGGTGGATGTGCGGGCGGCGGAAAGGAGATTGCGGGCAGCGGAAAGGGTTCGTGAAGCCGGTGCCATAGGGGCGGCGGCGGGGGAGGATGTGCCCACGGCGGCGGCAGCGGTAGCGGCTGGGGCGGGGGTGACTGGGACTTCGACATACGACTGCTCCGGATCGGGCGATTCAAAGGAGTCGGCGGCGGGATCCTCCTCCGCCGCGGCTGTGCCCGTGCTGCGGAAACTCGCGGCACCCATCCCTTGCGCATAACCGGTGGTCATATCCTCTGCCTCTTCCAACCCCGATGCCCCTGCGCGCGGTAGGCCCGATAGCGCGGCAAGCAGCGCGATAGCTCCCAGCAGGTACACGACACAGCGGCGCATGGCGGCACACGCGCGCCACCGATAACACACGCCGAGTGAACGAACGGTTAGTGCCTCGTTTTATGTGCCCCTAAGGGGTGCCCTGTGTCCGAGATTTGAGTGAAGCGAAGCTTCGGCGCTGCCTGAACCCGCGACGCTGAGGGGCGGGGGAGGCGCGGGGGGTCGGGTCCGATCACGCGTGGGCGCGCCGATGATGGGTGCGGGCGCGCGGTGTATGCCAACGATGGGTGCCGGCAAGCGCGGCGTTATGTGCGCAGGCTGTGCTACCACCAAAATGGCGTGACGAGATTTGTGGGTGCCCACTCCGGGCACTTGAGTGGCTGCGCAGGGGCCTATTTTTCAGCTCAACCTGAGCCGTTTTTCCCGTGCGACCAATCAGACAGCTCGCCGACTTGAAAAGAACGCTTACGTTGGTCCGAAAAGTGGACAGTTGTAAGCCCCTCGGAGCCTGGCGATGGCGATGGCGCTCGAACACCTTGTGCGGACTTTTAGACAAATCTTGGTCGCTCCTCACTCACTCACAACGAACGCGCGAGGGCTGCAGCGGGCGGCATCAGCGCCTTCAACGCATCCGAGGATCTGCGGGGCGGGTAGCGGGGTAGGTCCTGGCGGATAACGCTCGCCGCGTCATCGGACACGCTTGTTGCCCTCGTTTCTTGAGTTTCAATGCACTCTACTCATCTGCTCGTAAGCTCTCACTAAACCTCTGAGACATAATATCTGTGCGGCCCCAATCCTCGGCCGAGCTCTTCGTCGCCGGTTTTCGAGTGTCTCGCCGGGATCAACGCGCAAGATCCTGCTGCAGAGGCTGGGCGGCGACGAGAGTGCGGGGCGGGCAAGGCCTAAGCGGCGTGGGCGGGCTTTGTCGCGGCCCCAATGATGGGCAACCACTTGAAGCCATTGGTCTCGCGCCTGCGGTATTACTGGGAGAAGGGTGTGAGATTGTTGCCAGCCGCTATCGTAGACGCTCCGTACGAATTCGAGAAGGGCGGGGGCGAGCACGACTTCGTAGGGCCTGACACACGATGCCCGACACGTCATCCTCTTTTCGCACATCCTCGTTTATTGAGCTGAATAATAAAGGGCACAACTCATAACAACATATTCGATTCACATCTCACAAGCGATTATCTGTCATGCCCTACAACTTGGCGAGCGGCATCGCCGCGTGCAAAGCGGCTGGCTTGGAAGTGGGCAAGGCGGCGCTGACGTCGCAGATGCTGTTCGCGGGGGAGGCGATGGCGCCCGCCATCACCTGCGAGCGCCGTGCGGGAGCCGACAGCGACAGCTGCAGCAGCGGCGGCGGCGGCGGTGGCGGCGGAGCGATGGAGCCAATCTACACCAATCTCCTTCTGAGGGACCTTCGTTACCCTGAGCTGGAATGGGAGGCAAACGCGGATGGGTCTCATGAACACCCCTGTCCGTGGTTTGCGCGGCGAGCGCACGTGGGCGACGTCGTGGTATGGCGGCTCAGGTTGACCCACCCCAGGTTGACCACAGGTTGACCCCAGGCTAATCC
>Ga0307489_10001001_pt1 | contig 18179 bp, 27 predicted proteins | sample SB12metaG_FD_202247 | JGI IMG/M metagenome (GOLD analysis project Ga0307489, IMG submission 202247) | Sea-ice brine microbial communities from Beaufort Sea near Barrow, Alaska, United States - SB 1.2 | ecosystem: Environmental > Aquatic > Marine > Coastal | place: USA: Alaska | collected...
CCGACATGATGGCCTTGTGTCTGGGTATGTGACTGTGTGCGAGGGAGGGAGAGACACACATACGCTTATGCGTGTATATTTGATGAGGCACCCGGCTTTTTCCCTGCCCTGTCAGAGAGAGACGCTTCCGCGTGTATAATGAGGCTCTATGTTTTTGCCCTGCCCCCCCTGTCTGGGGATGGGACGTGTGTGGCGGTATAGTGGCCTCCTATGCCTTCCTGCTCCCCTGTATGCGCCGTGCCAGGCGAATGGCCGGCATGATGTAATCCCCGTTGAGATGTAGCGGCACAAGTTGTAATTGAAAGCAAAGTTTGAAAGTTGTTCATCGTATTTCAGTTGCAAGCACAGAGAACTCCAAACCAGGGCAGTGAACACGGAACCTGGGTTGACCACGCTTGGTTTCAGCGCTTACAACTAACGTATGATAAAAGGCGTCATTCAAGTTTTGCATTCAAACTTGGGCCGCTATACATCACCAGCAGCGGACAAGCTCGCGAGTCTGCGAGTTGACGAGTGGTTTCAACGGAGCGTCATGTGAAGTTGTTGTGATAATGCGCGGCGTGGCGTGGAATCTTCGCGAGTGTATGTGCACTGGGCAATCGGTTGCAATGAACGGACGTGTGATAGCGATTCTGTTTCAAAAAATAGCTTTGATGGTTACTCTCACATAGCTCTACAATCCGATGGGATTTCCATCACAGATGCCCGTAATTGTCATTGGCAACATATTTGATCCGGTGCCAGCCAAGTCCGCGGCGTACCGATACATCTCTAGTTATTCATCGGCGTCTCATTGCGACCCCTGCTCCCGCTTCTTCGCGGCAATTTCGCGCTCAAGGGTGTGAACCCTGAGCCTCGCCTTCGCCAGTTCATGCTCATCCTCGGACAGAGAAGCGTCACTTCCCCCGCCGCCGCCGCCGCCGCCGCCGCCGCCGCCGCCGCCGCCGCCGCCGCCGCCACCGCTGCCGCCGCTACCGCCGGCGACGTCAGCCAACAGGTCGGCCAGCTTGACTCCGGGCTTCACCTTACGCTTCACCTCGCCCACGCCGGGCACGAACACGGCGACGTCGAGGTCGGCACCGCTCATGTCGGTATACACGTCGTCGCAGCTGCCGTAAGCCAGGCGCTTACACTCGTCCACATGTTCGGCTCAACGTAAGCGCCTTTTTTGTGTGAACGCTGGGCAGCGTCTGACTGTCAGAAACCACAACGGTTCAGGTTGAGCTGAAAAGTGGACGAGTGCAAGCCCCTGCCATACACGTTGTGGTACTGGTCGTTATCCACCCGACCGGAGCTCTCGTGATACATGCCGCCCCTCAGCTTGAGTACCAAATGGAGTGTGGCCACCTCCCAGGGGCGGATGTTGTAATTTGCGAGGGTGCGGCCGGTTTCCAGCTGTTTGCCGGCGAAGATGAGCCGCTGCTTGTCAGCGGGTATGCCCTCCTCATACTCGATCATTTCTTTGATTACTTCGACGGTTGTGGTGTATTCCACATTGTACGTCTTGGGGTAGCGGCGCCAGTTGAAATTGAAAGCAGAGTTTGAAAACGCTTCACCACATGTCAGGTTCAAGCGCTGAAGCCAGGCGCGGTCAAGCCGGGGCGTCAGCCCCTGGCCCGTACCGGCCGGTGTTGGCACGGTGTACATTTTCGGGCGTGTGTCACGTAACTCAAGACACCAGGGTCAATAGACTGAGAAGTGGATGAGTGTAAGCAACGCCCTATCTTAGTGGTGCCCGTCAAGCCCTTCACAAAAATCTGGACTCTGGCGGCATGTGTGGCGGTGCGAGGAGGAAAGGCGCTCAGCCTTGAAGGTGGACGCCGATTAGTGTCTTGAATTATGACCGCGTGGCCCATAGGTAGTGCTCGCCGTACAGACAACTTGCAAGGTTACATCAACTGACGACCTCGCTGTCTCATGTGCAGGCCCTATTATACTCGCTCAGTGACATAACAGTCGCGGATTGTGTTCCATCAAGATTTTGCCTTGCCAATGCATTGTGCGACGAGCAACTCCCGTATCAGCTGCGTGGCGTCCAGAGACCCTGAGGCAGAGGAGAGAGGCAGAGACCGTCCGACTAGCGCCACACATACAGAACTCTTGAAATCTTGCTGCTTCATGCGGACTTTGTAAAGCTGGAATGTATCCATTCGGAGCAGGTCGACTGACTGGGCGCCGCGCGTGGGGATGATGACGAGGGTCAGCGGCTTGAAGCCAGCGCCGTGGGCGTGGTCCGCCCACAGCCCCACGTCGTGGTCCAGCCCAGCACTGTCCACCTGGAGGACACTGGGCACGAGTACCAGGGCCTTACACTAGCTAGTCCCCGTGGTAGCTCGGCACCTTATGAGGGATAGATGAGATGCTTTAGCATACTGTCTACGTCTAGCTATCTTCGAAGGTAGCAAGTGGTTCTCTGCTCGGCTACTCGTACGCTGAGTGTCCGCCGAAGGTCGGAGCCAAGTACTGCCGTACGCATACTCGTACTCGTACTCGTGCTCGGTACAGTACTCGTAGGACACAACACACATGCGGGTGAGTCTACTCTCGTATTGTACTGCCGATAATGCTGGGGGGAAGAGGAAGCGCCCTGCCGAACAGGAAGTGTCCCTCCAGAGAAGTGACCCCCAGCTGTGCGGCCGCCGCTGCCAACGCCGTCACCGGGTCCGCGATGTCAAGCACGATCGTCTTCTCTCTGTGAACGGTATTTTCTCTGTAAACGAGTTCGACTGTCACCTTCTCTTTCACCTCCAACTCCTCCTGTTTCCCCCCATCTCCAGGAGCGTCGCCACCCATTTGCTCGACCAAGGAACACTCGCAATTTCACAACCTGGCCTCGCCCCTCGGGTAGTCGGGAGCCCCGCAGCTGCGAGTAGCGTAGAGGGGGGTGTATATGTGGCTCTTTTGCGAACGTTCAGTGTCGCCACGCCTGGAGTTCCGTGCGCAGATCTGCGAGCGCGCTGTTGTGCGGAGCCAGTTGGGGAGAGGTTGCGGGGTGAGCATTCTGATGTCCACATTTCGGAGCGTTTCAGATCTGGAAAACGTTTTTTAGGTCGTCGGTGTTTTCTTGTTCAACGACTTCGCACAGAATCTCATTTCAAGCGCGCCGCGTCGCCCCGCGACAGCAGACATGGGAAGCGTCTACTCGCCGCCGCCGCCGCCGCCGTCGACATACTCTAGCCTGCCCACCCTCGCGGTGGAGGTAGCCGCGGCGAAGAAGCGGCCTGGGCGGCCGAAGGGTTCGAAAAACAAGCCCAAGGAGCCCGGCGCTGAGCCGGGGGCGGGGATGGCGGTGGCGGTGGCGGGGGCGGGGGCGGGGGCGGGGGCGGGGGGGAGCGCGGGCGCGAGGGCGGGGACGATGGCGGTGGCGGGGGCGGGGGCGGGTAAGAAACTTGGGCGCCCCAAGGGATCCAAGAACAAACCCAAGGAGCCCGGCGCTGAGCCTGTCGCGAAGCGTCCAAAAAAGCAGAATGCAGTGCAGACGGGGCCAGGAGACGTAGACGAGCCTGGGAACAGCGGGCGCCCGAACGGAGGCGGCGAGCCCCCGCCCCCGCCCCCGCCTCTGCAGTTGACGCTGACGTCGCTCGCCGCCGTGGTGGAGGCGCAGCGAAAGGAGACGGAGGTTCAGCGGGGGGAGTTGGCGGCTCAGCGGGGGGAGTTGGCAGCTCAGCGGGGGGAGATGGAGGCACAGCGGGGGGAGATCTTTACGCTGCGCGAACTGGTGGTGAGTTTGGACGGGAGTCGAAGGCGGCAGTCGGAGGCGGCGGCGGCGGGGGCGGCAGGATTGGGGGAGGGGGGAGCGGGGGAAGCCGGGGGGGGAGCGGGTGGAGTTGGGGGGGTAGCGGGTGGGGCGTGGAGGGCGGGGGTGGGGGAGAGGGCTGGGGAAAGCGAGAGGGCGGGCGCGGGGGCGGGGGCAGGGGCAGGCGCGGGGATGGGGCCGGATCCGGCGACGGGGGAAGGGGCGGGGGCGAGGGTGGGCACGGGGACGGGGGCGGGGGCGGCAGCTGGGGTGGTAGGGGATGCCGTTTGCAACGTACGCCGAAAGATGTCTAAGACCATCGGGAGAGCGCCCGCCACCACACTCAACACGCCGCCCGCCGTCACGCCCGCCACCCTCGCCACGCCCGCCACGCTTGAGAGCCTGCCGCGCGACACGCTGCACGAGCTGGCGGCACACCTGGGCCTGGAGGACCAGGCGCGCCTCATACAGTCCTGTAAGGTAGTGCCTGCCAGCTATTGCCCTTTGCCCGCTGCATCAACGAAACGCAACTTGAAGCCTCGTTTCTTGAGTTACGCGGCGTCCTATGACGTGGCGAGCAATATCTGCCAGATTGTCATTCGAAGCGCATTTGAATTCTCGTTTCCTGACTCACATGACATCGTATGACGTGGCGAGTAACATCTGTCAGGCCCTTCTGCAAGGCCCTGCGGGAGGGTTTGAGCGGCGCCTTCGCGCCGGCGGAAATCGTCCTGCATGGCCGCGACAAGAGCAATTTCGCGTGGGGGAATCCCTTTCCACTGGCAAGTCATGTCTTGACGGTGGACTGGTGCTAGTTGAAACCGAGTTACAACCGTGTTGAAAGCGCTTGGTTCCATGTCCTGAAACCCACATATGATGCAATGCATTCAAGTTTTGCTTTCAAATTCACTATGCAACACTACACGTCGGCGCCGCCGACTTCGAAGCTCGGTTACATGTGTCGGCGGCTCAGGGAACCTGGCAGGGGGGGTGTTGAGAACGAGCACTCGACCGACATCGTGTTCCAACGAGCCGAGTCCGCGCGTCTACGTGAGCATTCACCCTCAAGGTGAATTTACATGACATGCTCCGATCTCGGATCGAGCGCTTGTTCTTAATGACCCTCCTGCCTGGTGCGGCCGGCCAGCTGCGCAGCTTACGCGTGTACTTGTGGTTAGGACTGGCAGATGTTGCGCGCCACGTCTTTCAACGCATATTCAACCCTCATTTATTGTCTTAAGTTGCATGGCATCCTGTGACGTGGCGAGCAACATCTGCCAGGCCCATTGCCCCTTTGCTCGCCACGTCATCGACACGCCTTCGAGCCCTGGTTCATTGCGTTGAATGGCATCATGTGACGTGGCGAGCAATGGCATAGCAACATCTGCCCGTCCCTGGCGCATGGGATTACTTCTGCGTCGAGGGGCCCGACATTGAGGCAGGGGGGATATTGAGAACAAGCACTCGATTGACGTTGAATCGTTCAACCGAGTCCGCGCGTCTGTATGAGGATTCACCCTGAAGGAACTCATGCGCCGATCTCGCTTCAAGTGCTGGTTCTCAATGACCTTCCTGCGAGGTGCTGATCCGCGAATGCAGCGCGCTGGAGGTGGGGTGGTGCAAGTCATCGTCCATTGAAATCCGTGTTGAAAGTACCGGGTTTCAGGGCTTAATATACCAAAATATAATAGATGGCTTTTAAGTTTTGCATTCAACATCAGCTTTGGCAAGGTGAATCCATTGAAACCCGTGTTGAAGCGCCTGATTTCAGCACTTGAAGCTTAGGTTTCATACCCAGCTTTGAACTTTTGCTTTCGATTTCAATTTGCACCACTACATGGAGGTGCTGGAGATTAAGATGCCACCAGCCGAGTATCGCACGAGCGCGTATGTGGAGCCTCACCGGGCAGGGGGGGTGGTCAGAACAAGCACTCAACCGATATTGAATCGACAAGTCGAGTCCTCGCGTCTGTAGCATTCACACCGGAGTTAGGTCATGCTCCGACCTCGGTCGAGTGCTTGTTCTCAATGACCCTCCTACCAGACCCTAAACCCTAAACCCTAAACCCTAAACCCTAAACCCTAAAACCTAAACGCTAAATCCTAAACCCTAAACCCTGAGCCCTCAACCTGACCCTCCTGCTGGGCGTGGGCCATGCGTCTCTTTGATGCTGCTCCGTCCGGGTAGGGCCTGGCAGATATTGCTCTCCACGTCATCGACAAGCATTTTGAACCCGCGTTTCTTGAGTTCGATGGCATTCCATGACATGGCGAGCAAAACATGTGCCAGGCCCCACTACCGGGCTGAGAACGTTCGCGGCCCCCATCCTTCCCTCGGTATCGAACGGCGGATTGGCGTTTTCAAGGTGGGGTGGTGCAAGTTGAGATCCGTATTCAAAGCGCCTGATTGCAGCGCTTGAAACTAAACCACGGTAACAACACTTGCAAGTTCCTCTGTCAGTTTCAGCATGTGCTCCTACATCAAGGTTCACGAAGCTCGAGCACCTGACGCTGTCGATGGGGTGGGGGGGACCGCAGGTGGAGTATACAGCAGACGGACCTCAGCAAGCTACCGCCGTCGGCTGCCCGTCGCGGGCAGGGGCTTACACTCGTCCACGTTTCAGCTCGACCTGAGCCGTTTCTCGCACAAAATACACCCCAAACACCTCCTAACACCCCTCACAACACCCGCTGCAAGCCCTCAATGCAACCCCCATCCCACAGAAAGCGCATACGTTGAGCCGACAAGTGGACGAGTGTAAGCCCCTGGTCGCGGGTCATTCCAACCATTCTGGCGAATCTCCCGCTTCGTTCATTGACTCTGCGCGCGAGCCTCGGTCTTTGGTTCTCACACCTGGAGCTGGTCTCTGAGACGCTGGAGACGTTCATCATCACGGGGTCAAAGTATGCCTACGTGAAGAGCTATCGATGCCCAAAGCTGAAAAACTTGCTCTTTGAAGGGTTGGGTAACTTTCATATGGAATCACGCAACGGGATATTCGAAGCGCTCCAAGCGGGCGTGCACTCTATGGACTTGACCACAATGCCTGCGGACCGTATACATGACTGGTTCCAAACTGGTTTCCAGGACGGTGTATTCAACAATTCCGACTTCCATCCCATATGGTCGATAAGCAGAGCCGCCAGTGCTCTAATAATATAAGACGAATGTACTGCAGGGTCTAGAACCATGTTACTCATGGCTATGAAGGGTGTATCTAGGTCTGACTGTTGTAACATTAGAGCTAGCTGTAATACTTAACTCAATCGAATGGAGAGGGGCGTTCCATCTGCTTACATCGCTAGAGTCTAGTCTACATTTTCCAAGTGTGACGTTGCATTATCAGAGTGAAAGTAGTACGCGTGGTACAGCTGGCACTCAACCAGAGAGGACACTCTATCAAGACGCGCGGAACAAGAGTCCAACCGAGCCCGCCAAACCCCCGCGGCCCCCGCCGCCGCCGGGCGGGGGCCCCGAATGATAAGTCCCCCAATTTACACAACCAGTCCCGTAGTGCCGCCTTGCTTGGATGATTTAGAGCTTTTGTTTAGTCATTGACATACCAGAGCTTACCAACAAAGTCAAGTGTTCTATACACACCTAGGTTTCATTCACTAGCGTTCATCGAGCCCCGAGGGCCGAGGCGCTCACGTGGAGAGCATAAACTCAACGCCTTCCACCAGAACCGGCCCCATAGAGATCCCCTGGCAGTAACAACGTGGGGGAGCTAGGGTTTAGGGTTTAGGGTTTAGGGTTAACCCTACACCCAAAACCCAAACCCCTAAACCCTAAACCCGTGCCCCCATACGTGCCCCGCGGTGGGGTCGCTCTCATCCCACCCCTTCTCCCAAAGCATACTCCCTGTATCGAGAGCATTACATAAACCCCGTCCATCAGAACTGGTATGGCGCTGGCGTTGATGATTTGCGGCACATGTATATTTTGACTAACGTTCATCGAGCCTCAAGGCACTCACATGGTGAGCATCAAAGCAACCCTGTACAGCAGAACAGCGTTGTGATCTGTACACAAGCAACAGCAGCACCAGCACCAGCACCAGCACCAGCAACAGCAGCAGCAGGAGCAGGAGGAGCACAATCATAGTGCACCGATACAGAAGCAGCAGCAGCAGCCGCAGCAACACCAGCGGGATTCCAGTGTTGGCACCGGTTATGCTGCTAATGGGCCGCGGCCGTGGTGCCGGGGTCCGCCTCCTCCTCCTTCTCATCCTCCTCCTCCTCCTCCTCCTCCCCCTCCTCCTCCACCGTGGTGCCGTGGGCGTGGCGACGTCATAGCTGGTCGGGCGGCTCGAGCGCCTCACCGAAGGAGTCACCCACCCCGGCGGCGTTCAGCAGCACGGCGGCGCGCGCGCGGTCTTCCCCCACCTTCTTATAGGGTCAGGCCAAATACGCCGGCATTACTTTTCGTAGGGTACATGTGGAACTTTTTGGGCATTTTTGGGTATTTTACCTGCTCGTCTGTGGTAAATCAGTCGGCAAAATTGGGCATAATTGGGCATCATCCGAGCATAATAGGCTGAATGTGGGGAATTAAGCATAGGGAATTTGGGCAAAAAGAAAAACATATTCGGCCTGACCCTACCTTCTTAATCGCCGCCTTGGTGACCTTGCCCGCCCCGCTGGTCTGCTCCATGGCGCGCGCCAGGTACCCGGCCTTCTCGTCCTCCGTCATCTCGGCCCACCCGGTGCGGATCATGTCGCGGAGCTCCGTGGACCCCACAGCTGTCAGGTCCTGCGACCAGGGGCTTACACTCGTCCCCTTTTCTGCTCAACTAAGCACATTTTGTTGGATATGTTGGGTGCATGATTTCCCCCCAGTCTATTAGACAGGGGGTCACATGGAGGTGTGACCAAACGGTACAGGTTGAGCTGAGAAGTGAACAAGCGTAAGCCCCTGCCTGTGACACCAGCTGCCGCCGCACGTCCAGCCCAAAGACCACGTACGCCGCGGCGAGACACGGCTTTGACTCCGGTGCCGGGTCAGGGGTCTCGGCCGCCGCTGGCACCGGCTTTGCCAGCTTCGACGCCTTCAGCTCCGCCGCCGCCGCCGCGGCCGCAGCCGCCTTCACGGCCTTCGCGTCCGCTGCCACCGCCTTTGCCGCCGGGACGTCCGCCGCCGCCACCGCCGCCGCCGCCTTCACGACCACGCTGGCGGCTGCTGGCGAAGCGGCGGCGTCCGAAACGATTCCCGCCCCCGCCGCGATCCCCGCATCCGCCCTCCGCGTGCCCGCCACCACAACCGCGGTAGTAGCCTTCTCGCCCTTGCCCGCCACCGCCTTCGCCAGGGCGCTCTTGCCGCCCCGGGACGCCCCCGCCCGCGCCCTCGCCCCCGATCCAGCCCCTGCGGCCTCGCTTGCCCCCGCGCCCGCGCCCGCGCCCGCCTCGGACGTGGGAACAGGCTGCGCGACTGGCTCGTCGCCATCGTCGTCGTCATCGTCGTCGGACGCGAGCCGCCCCGTTGGTTCGTCCGCCTCGTCTTCGTCACTTTCGTTCAGGTCGACAAGCCGCTTGCGCTTTCTCGCCGTTTGTTTTTTCTCCTCCTCCTCCTCCTCCTCCTCCTGCTCCTCCTCCTCCACCACCTTTTTAGGCTGCGCTCGACCCGTCGTGGCAGCCTTTCCCGCTGCCGCGGTCGATTTCTTGACCTTGCCTGCCGCCGCCGCCAACTTCGCCGCTTTGGCCGCCGCCGACTTCGCCGTCTTTGCCGCTGCCGCCGTCGTCGGTCCCTTCGCCGCTGCGACATTGGCCTTCTTCACCCCCACAGCCGCCTTCGACGCCAATCCCTTTGCTTTCGGTGCCTTCGCCTTGGCCTTTGCCCCGCCCTGTGCAGCGCCACCGCCGCCGCCACTGGCGCCGGCCTTGGCCAGGAGCAGCTTCTTCAGCGCCGCGCCGCGCACCACGTCCATCGCGGCATGCCCACGGCTGTTCTTGCGCGCGACCTCGGCGCCCAGCTCGATCAGCTTCTCAGCCGCCTCGAGCAGCGAGTTCGCCGCGGCGTAGTGCAGTGGCGTGTCGCCGCCTTCGTTGGTGGCGTTGACCAAGCCGCCCGCCGCGTGCAGGCACGCGATGATGTCCTCGTCGCCAGCCCACGCCGCCCAGTGCATGGGAGTGTCACCGGAAGAATCGGCGACATTGACGTCCATGCCGGCCTCGACGAAGTGCCGCACGAGGTCATCCTCGCCCTGCTGCGCGGCGCTGTGCAGCACCGAGGCGCCGTAGTTCAGGTCGCGCGCGTCAAGCCAAAGTGCACCGCCGTTGATGAGCGTCCACGCGGATTCGATGCGCTCCTCGTTCAACGCGTCGAGTACCTCCATCTCCGCCTCTGCCGCCGCCGCGCCGCCCTTTTGGTTTTTGGCTTTCGGCATTCTGAGACGTAATTCAGATACAAAATTCTCGTCGCCGGCTATCCAGTCTTCGGCGGCCGCAACCTAGCTCGCGAGCCTCCGATGACAACGACGCCAGTTCTTATGTCCGCGGGGAAGAGTGAACGGTCTTGTTACGAACGGACGTCAGTGTTGGTCTGTTGGAAGGTCGCGCCAGGATTGAAAATGTCTTAACAGTATCGCATCGTGCTTTCCCGCGAAAATGTCAACTTTCTTTCCCGCGCCTCGCGCCTTGAATGCACTGCAAATATTGAGACGGCCGGGTGGTGGACGCCACTCCTCGAGCACACGATGGCGTCCAGCGCGCTCTCCGGGGCGCGCTACTCGCCCGCGCGCGCTCCCGTCGCCTCCACGGCGGCCCGGCGCCGCGTCCTCACCCGAGACACGTCGTGCGCCTCCTCACCATCTGAAGGACACGAGGTAGGCACCGGGGTGGGCACCCTCTCTTTACACCCCCGGAGGCACGCGCTCCCCTGCCCACGCTCCCGCCCGACGACGCTCCCCCACGGCGTATCTGCGCCTCCTTTGACACTAAGCACGTCTTCTACTCCCGGTGCTGACGCTATCCCCGCCCGCCGCTGTCTCCCTCAACAGCGCGCCGGGATGATGCCGACGGAGGTGCTGCCGGTCCGCGCAGCAACAGGCGCTTCAAAGCAGCGCGCCACGACAGCGCCGATGGAGGTGCTGCCTAGCCCGCATAAGGTGGCGCTGGAGGCGCGCCGGTCCGTCCAGACCCTGCGCATCGCCCAGATCATCCGCCCTTTCGGCAAGACCCGCTCCAACGACCAGGCTAAAGTGGCAGGGACAAAGCAACTATCTGCCACGCCCATTGCCCGCCACGTCATCAACTGGCGTTTTTAATTCTTGTTTCTTGAGTCGAATGGCGTCCTATAATGGATCCTATGACGTGGCGAGCAACATCTGCCCGCCCCTACGAAATGGCATGGCTGATGGAGTCGATAGCGGAGGAGGGACTGCGGGAGCCCATTGACGTGCTGGAGGCAGGGCCTTACACTCGTCCACTTTTCGGCTCAACGTAAGCACTTTCTGTGGGAGTAGGGGTGCATTTAGGGGTAATTTAGGGGCTGTCTTTGAGGTGTCAGGGGGTGTGTAGGGTGCATTGTGAGTCAGAAACTGCTCAGGTTGAGCTGAAAAGTGGACGAGTGTAAGCCCCTGGCTGGAGGTGGATGGGAAGATCTATGGGTTCAGCGGGTGCCACCGGTTCGAGGCGCACGTCAAGCTGGGCCGCGACACCATCAAGTGCCGGGTCATCCGCGCCACCCAACAGTCCCTCGACATGCACATGCGGTGACGCGGGCTGCTCTAGTCGGTGGGTATGGATGGGGCGGGGGGCGTAGTGTGCCGTGTTAGGGTTTATAATTTAGGGTTGAGGGTTGGGCGGGGGGGCGCGGCGTGCCGTCTTAGCTTGGGATTTTAGAGTGTAGAACCTAGGGCTGGGTGCGGGGGGAAGCGCTTTGTGCAACATGTTGTAGTTTCTGGCTATTTTTGTTTATTTAATATCGGCGAGAACAAGAACGCCGTCGTTCTGTTGTCTGTAGTTTTCTGTTTCTCCTAAGCACTGATGGAACGAAGCCACCGCCGCGGTCTCGAAGACCATCGACGCGATTACAAAGCCCCTCCAATGACCCCCCCCCCTTCCACCCACCACACACACGCCCACAGTGTACAGAGTATACAGTTGAGAGCTGAAGCCCCTCTATAAATGAACCCCCCAACCCCCCACACACACCAACCAGTCGTGTGGCTGTGGATGTGGATATGGATGTGGCGAGTTCACGGATTCGCTCTAGTGGATGATCTCCTGCAGGCCCATCATCTGTTCGCGCGTCATCTTCTCGCCCCACTTGCCCTTGCCGCTCAGCACCGGCTTGACCTTGGACCAGGGGCTTGCACTAATTCCAGTTTCAGCTCAACTTCAGCTCTTGTTTCCACCGTGTAACCCAACTTAACTCATGAATGTGTCCTGGAGTTGCTCAAGTTGAGCTCTAATGTGAACGAGTGTAAGCCCCTGCCTTGGACGCCTCGTGCCGCGCCAGCTCGCCCGGCACCGTCTGGTTCGACGCCGTCAGGAGGTTCTTCAGGTCCCAGAAGATATCCTGGTCGCTGGCCTCCAGGAAGGACACCGCGTTACCCGCCCGACCGGCGCGCCCCGTCCGCCCGATGCGGTGCGTGTAGTTTTCAATGACGAACGGCATCTCGTAGTTGACGACGAGGTCGATGTCCTTGACGTCGATGCCGCGGCCCGCCACGTCGGTCGCCACCAGGATGTCGTAGTTGCCCGCCTTGAACCCGTTCAGCGCCTCCTCGCGGATGTCCTGGCTCTTCCCGCCCGGTAGGGACTGCTTCACAACGCTTGCCCGCGTCATATGACGTCATTCAATCAAGTGATGATAACGCTTGCCCGCGTCATATAATATCATTCCATCAAGTGATCATAACGCTTGCCCGCGTCATATGATATCATCCAATCAAGTGATGATGAAGCGTGCCCGCGTCATATGATGTAGTTGAGTGAATCGAGTGAAGGCCTACCGCCGTGGATGGCGGCGACGGAGTAGCCCATCTTGTGGCACAGGTTGTACACGTGGTCGGTCGCCTTCTTGGTGTTCACAAACACGATGGCCTGCGTGTCCGGGGTCGGGTGCATGGGGTGTCAGCACAGGAGGAGGAGGAGGAGGAGGAGGAGGAGGAGCAGGAGAAGGAGAGGAAGGAGGAGGAGAAGGAGGAGGAGGAGGAGGAGGAGGAGGAGGAGGAGGAGGAGGAGGAGGAGGAGAAGGAGGAGCAGGAGGAGGAGCAGGAGGATGCGAATGTGCACCGGTACACTGTGAGCAGACAGTGTTGGGGCCGGCGTGATGGACGTACCTGCGTGTCCGGGTACTGCGCCAGCACCAGCTCCAGCTGCTGCGGCTTCTGGTTGTGCGTCATCCACATCACATTCTGCTTGATCAGGTCCGACGTCTTGCCGGCCGACCCGATGTTGACCACCGCGGGGTTGCGGAGGTACTTGCGCGCGAGGCGCTCGACGGACGCCGGCATGGTGGCGCTGAACATGTACGTCATGCGGTACTGCGTGGACGCCTTGCCCGCCTCCAGCCCGGCGATGTCCAGTGCCTCCGCGCTGTCCAGCGGCTTGAGGCTGTCCGCGCTCATGCTCTCCATCACCGACACCACCTGCGGCCAGGGGCTTACACTCGTTCCGATTTCAGCTCAACTGAGCTCCTCTGTCCACTGTGTAACCCAACTTAATTCATGAATGTGCCCTGGAGTTGCTGAAGCTGAGGTCTAATGTGAACGAGTGTAAGCCCCTGCCTGCGGCTCGAACCCCATGTCGATCATGCGGTCCGCCTCGTCCAGCACGATGTAGTTGCACTGCTGCAGCACCGTGTACCGCCGCTCGATCACGTCGATGATGCGGCCCGGGCGTAGGGTTTAGGGTACAGGGTACAGGGTTTAGGGTGGCGTAGGGCCTGGCGGACATGGCTCGCGGCGTCATCCACAAGCGTTTAGAGCCATACTTTATTGGTTCGAACGGCATGATGTGACGTGACCAGATAAGCGATTAGGGTTTTAGGGTTTAGGGTTTGGGGTTCAGGGTTTTAGGGTTTAGGGTTTAGCAGTATGTGTATGTGGTAGGCCCAACCCGGGGTGCCGATGACGATCTCGCAGCCGCGGCGGAGCTTGAAGCCCTGGTCCTCGATGCTCTGCCCGCCGACCACCGACGTCACGCGGTACTCTAAAAACGTGGCGAACTTGGTGGTCTCCTCCTCGATCTGCTGCGCCAGCTCGCGCGTGGGTGCCATGATGTAGCGGCGCAACCTCAATTTGAAAGCAAAACTTAAAAGCACTTCATCATATTTCAGTTTGAAGCGCTTAGTTCCAGGCGGTTTCAACTTGGGTTTGATAGGGTCAACCTGCACCGCACTACCATGATGAGGGCGTAGGGCCCCAGCGCCGCCACCTCGTCTGTCATCGGCGGCAGCTCCATGATGTAGCGGCGCAAGTTGAAATTGAAAGCAAAATTGAGGCAAAATTGAAAGCAGTCCCATCATAATTTAGTTTCAAGCGCTTGGTTCCAGGCGCTTTCACCGTGGGTTTGATAGGGTCAACCTGCACCGCCCTACCATGATGTACGCCAGCATGGGCACCACGAAGGCGCAGGTCTTCCCCGACCCGGTCTCCGCGGTGCCGATCACGTCGCGCTTGAGGAGGCCGATGGGGATGCACGCCATCTGGATGGGCGACGGCTTCGAGTACCCCACCTTGAGGATCGCGCGCAGGATCGGGTCCGGCATCGTAGCCGCGTCCCAGGGTCAAGTATACAATGCTTTCGGGGGTTTAGGGTTGAGGGTTTAGGGTGTAGGGTTTAGGGTTTAGGATGCTTGCCGCGTCACGACGGTGTCAGGTGTTCTGAGGCCCGGCTTGGTATGCTAGCTGCAAGCTGAGTTTGGGGAATGGAATGCACTCACGCTTACACACAGGGTGTCACTAAACTCAATAAACGGGGGTACACAACGCGTGGATGATGTGGATGTGGGTGCGCCCGACCTCCTCCCAGGAGCGCATGGGCATGGGCAGGCGCCCACCCTTAGTGTAGCGGCGCAAGTAGAATTTGAAAGCAAAAGTTGAAAGCAGTTTATCATAATGTAGTTTCAAGCGAATGGTTCCAGGCGCTTTCAACGTGGGTTTGATAGGGTCAACCCGCACCGCCCTACCTTGGTGGTGATGTTGAAGTCCTCGCGGAAGATGCGCCAGTCGCGCTCGTTCATGCCCTCCAGGTCCTTGTCGAAGCGGCGCTACTTGAATTTGAAAGCAAAACTTGAAAGGAGTCAATCATATTATTGTTTCAAGCGCTCAGTTCCAGGCGCTTTCAACATGGGTTTAATAGGGTCAGCCTGCAACACCATACCTTGTCCGACCAGTGGGAGCCGGCCGTCTTCGCCACCTCCTTCTCGTACGCCGCGTCGTCCGCCTCGTTGTAGCGGCGCCAGTTGAATTTGAAAGCAAGACTTGAAAGCAGTTCATCGCGTTTCAGTTTCAAGTGCTTAGCTCCAACGCGGTTTCAACATGGGTTTGATAGGGTCAGCCTGCACCGCCCAACCTTGTCGCGGTCCTGCACGTCGCGCATCTCCTGGCGGCTCATTTTGTCGCCGTGGTCCGCGCGGCTCTTGGAGATAAGCGCCAGCTGGTGCCCGGAGTTCAGGGGCTTACACTCGTCCACTCTTCAGCTCAACCTGAGCCGTTTATTGTCACTAACTCCGCTCACAGACCCATGGTACCCCACAGAACGTGCTTACATTGAGCCGAGAAGTGGACGAGTGCTTACATTGAGCCGAGGAGTGGACGAGTGTAAGCCCCTGCCGGAGTTGTCCTTCTTCTGCACGCGGCGGTCCACACCCGCGCGCAGCCCGCGCCCGAACAGCAGGTGCGCCTCGTTGTAGCGGCGCAAGTCGAAATTGAAAGCAAAACTTGAAAGCACTTCAACACATTGTACTACTTTCAAGTGTTGACACCATAGGCGCTTTCAACACACGTTTTTGATAGGGTCAACCTGCACCGCCCTACCTCGTGCGGCTTGTCATACAGCGGGTTGAGGTCCTTGGACGTGTCCTCCTTCGCCCCGTCCCAGTCGAAGTTGAACTTGAACTTCTCGCTCGGCTTTATGATCTTCTTCTTCACTTTTTTCTGGCCCGTGTCTTAAGGGCAGGCGGATAATGCTTGCCGCGTGAAATGATGCCGCTTATGACTCAATACGCGAGGATGGATGACGCAGCGAGCACCATGTAAATGACCTGCGTGTTGACTCTGATGGCATCATGTGACGTAGCGCGCACTATCTGTATGACGTAACGAGCACTATCTGTGTGACGTAGCGAGCACTATCTGAGTGACGTAGCGAGCAATATGTGCAGGAACACACCATATACTGCAGGCGGATGGACTCGAGCTCCATAGCGCGGTCGCGCTCCTCCAGGCGCGCGCGGCGGTCCGCCTCACGCCAGGGGCTTACACTCGTTCCCATTTCAGCTCAACTTGAGCACTTCCTTCCTCTGTATAACTCAACTTAACTCATGACGGTGTCCTGGAGTTGCTCAAGTTGAGCTCTGACGTGAACGAGTGTAAGCCCCTGCCTCGCGCTTCTTCTCCTCCTCGCGCCGCGCCTCGCGCGCCCTCTCGCTAGGGCCCGGCAGACATTGCTCGCCGCGTCATCCAACGCACGTGGAATCCTAATTTCTTCATTTACATGGCATTCTATGACGTGGCGGGCAATATCTGCCATGCACGTTGCCCGCCACGGTAACGACACGCTTTCGGATCCACTTCTTATTGAGTTGAATGGCAGCAATGACGTGGCTAGCGATATCTGCCCGACTTGATTTAAATAGCAACGTGTGTGTGACGTGGCGAGCAGTATCTGGGCGGCCCTGCCAGTCGCGCACGTCCTTGACGCCCTTGCCGGCGTCGTCCGCCTTGCGCTTCTGCTCCTCCACCTCGTCCGCGCGCCGCTTCATAGCCGCGGCCTCGCGCCAGGGCCTGCCAGATATCAATCGCCACTTCATTGTGGGCACTCGTAGGAAGCCATTTTAATTTAAAGAAACGGGGGCTCTAATTATTTCGATGAGGTGGCGAGTAATATCTGCTTGGCCCTGCCTCGCGATCCTTCTTGGACATGAACGTCGGCTTCGCGGGCTCCGCCTCGTCCGCGCGCTTCTTCAGTAGCTCCTCCACCGACAGCGGCTGCGGGCGCGGGGACGGGGGCGGGCGGCGGCGGCGGGCGCAGGTCAGTCGATCAGCCGGAGGGCACGCACCACGCCCAACGCTGTTGTTGCATTGTCGGCACCCTGGTGGGCTGTACTGAACACTCGTCCCCTTCGTCAGCTGGGACGTGAGCTGGTGTGTCTTTGAAGCCATTCAATCTATCCATCTAAGGTGCTGAGCCGAAGGGACTATCAAAGGCCGTGGTGGGCACCCTGTGGCTAGGGTTGGGGTCGCGGGTCTGGAGAATGGGGGATTTCCTGGATCTGGCACCAAAGCTTTTGGATGGGTGGGCCACCGGTGCGCGGCGTCTCTCTCGAAGCGGCGGTCGCAGCGTAGTAGCAGTGCGGCCTGGCGGTGGCTCTCGAGAGACATTATGTGGGACCCGGGACAGAGAGGTTCGAAATGAATGAATGGTTAACGCACCTCAGCTTTCTTCACGGAGGGCTCGGATTTGTCGGAGGGGGCAGGCGCTTTGTCGTCGGCGCGAGGCGCGTCGTCGCGGCGGCGGCCACCGCCGCGGTCGTCGGCGGCGGCGCGGCGGGGTTCATCTCGCCGCCGCTCCGGCTCCCGCTCGCGCTCGCGGGATCGCTCGCGCGGGCGGCTGCTGCCCCCGCCTCCGCCTCCGCCTCCGCCCCCGCCTCCGCTGCGGCCGTCCCTGTCCCGCCCCTCGTCGCGCCCCCGGTGCGCGTCCCGCCCGCCGTCGCGCTCCCGCTCGCGGCGGTCGTCGCGGCGGTCGTGGTCGCGGTCCCGCCCGCCCCCGCGGTCGCGGTCCCGCTCGCGTTCGCGGTCGCGGTCGTCGTAACCCATTCGCGGCAACAAGATGCGCGCCGAGAATCAGATGGCCCCGGCCAGCCGGCTCGCGATCGGCTATTGTAAAAAAAGTCGGACTTTTTTTGGGCCAAAAAAAGTCGCGACAGGATTCTTGAGTTAATAGACCTCCAAAGCGCCTCATGATTCTTGAGTTAATAGACCTCCGCAAAGAGAGTCCGCACAAAGAGAGTACTTACAGTACCCATGGCGTGGCTCAGTGGCACCGCACACCCTCCCTCCATCTTTGCGGCATCTTCGCCGACCTCGACGCCATGCGCGCCGTAAAGTTCGGTGACGCGCCATGGTATTATGTGGTGAATGGCTGCGCGATGACGTTGCGGGCATATGATCTCCGGACGCGTCGCTCCAGAAACGCCGTGGAAGGGCGCCTGGCGCCAACATAGGTGGTGTCGGCGCACTCTGCGTCTCTGCACTTCCCTCTGTCAGCCCAGGGA
>Ga0307489_10001002_pt1 | contig 18165 bp, 27 predicted proteins | sample SB12metaG_FD_202247 | JGI IMG/M metagenome (GOLD analysis project Ga0307489, IMG submission 202247) | Sea-ice brine microbial communities from Beaufort Sea near Barrow, Alaska, United States - SB 1.2 | ecosystem: Environmental > Aquatic > Marine > Coastal | place: USA: Alaska | collected...
CGGCGTCGATCCTGTGAAGCGTCGAAAACGCATCAGCTCTCAGTCCAATGGCGTCAGCTGGGACAAGGGCCCGGGGAAATGGAAGGCGACGTGCGAGAGGAAAACTCTTGGGTTTCACGCCACGGAGAAGGGTGCGGCGCGGGTGTACAACGTCGAAGCTGAGCGCCTCGGTCTCCCCCTCAACGTCATCCCGCCCGCCGGTGACGCTCACCTTCACCCTGACCACGGCAGTCATACCGCTGCCCCCGCCGCCGCCCTGGCGGTACCCCGCCCGGCCGCGCATGAGCACGCGCACGCCGACGCAGCCTCAAAACGCGCCGCATCGACATCACTGGCGTCCCCGCAGACGAAGCAAATGCGACTGGACACGTCGGCGGGCGTGGCAGGCGCGACAGCAGCCGCGGCGGCGGCTGCGCACAGGGCGGAATTGGAGGCTGGCATCATCAACGAAGAGGACGAAGGGGAGGAGGAGGAAGAGGACGATTCATACGAGGAAGCAGAGGAGACACAGGCGGGGGAGGAGGAGGGGGAGGGGCGGCGCGAGTTGCACGCGCAGGCGCCTGACGCCAGCCTCGACCGACACCTTGAAGTTGGGTCTGGGGCCCGGCGGGCGCGGCTGGCGCTTGGAGGATACCCGGTTAACGTTGCCGAGCGGGACAATGATGACGAGGAGGAACAGGTAGAGGAAGATCAGGCGGAGGAGGAGGGGGGGCGGGGGCAGGAGGAGAGGGAGGAGACGGACGTGTATGAGCGGTTGATTACGGAGTATGAGGAGGAGGAGGGTGAGGAGGAGAAGGTGGAGGAGGAGACGGAGGAGGCAGGGGACGATGGCAACGCCGGCCGGGGCGCAACCATCGGGGAGGCGGACGACCGACCTTCCTCTCAGGTCGTTGGAGTCAGCTGGCACCCCAGCAAGAAAAAATGGCAGGCACACAAGTATGAGGGCGGCAGAAAAATATGGCTTGGACGTCACGTTACCCAGGAGGCTGCGGCGAAAGCAATCGATGACTTCACCAAGGTTGGCGTCGATCCTGTAAAGCACCGAGAAGGCACCTCCTCTCTGTTCAAGGTAAGCCGGTGCAGGTTGACCCTATCAAACCTACGTTGAAAGCGCCTGGACCTCGTCGCTTGAAACTGAAATATGATGGACCGCTGTCAAACTTTGCTTTCAAATCCAACTTGCGCCGCTACATCAAGGGAGTTACTTGGGACAAGCGCAGCGGGAGTTGGAGGGCACAAACCAACAAAGGAAAAGGCCTGGGACACCACGCCACCGAGGAAGCTGCAGCGCAGGCGTATAATAACTATGTGGGAGACGGCGTTGTGCCCGCAAAGCGCCGAGGCACCTCTCAATTCATGGGTGTCTACTGGAACAAGGCGAGCGGAAGCTGGCGGGCTGTATGCAAGAACAAATACCTGAGTCTACACGCAACGAAGGAGGCGGCGGCACAGGCGTACAACATCGAAGCTGAGCGTCTCGGTCTGCCCCTCAACGTCATCCCGCCCGCCGGCGACGCTGACGACGGCAGCATTACCGCCTCCCCCGCCGCCGCCCCCCCCACCGCCGCTGCTACCGCCGCCGCCACCGCCGCCGCCGCCGCCGCAGCCCTCGCGGCTCCTGGCCTGCCGGCACCCACGCACGCACGCGCCGGCGCGACCCCCAAACGCGCCAACTCGGCCACACCGACCACATCGGCCACACCGGCGCCCCCACTGACAAAGAAGTTGCGGCTGGACACCTCGGCGGGCGCGAGGTAGAGCGGTGAACGTTGACCCCAAGTTGACCCCGGTTTGATAGCGCTTGATTCAAGCGACTGAAAATAAAAATCTTATGACCCGCTTTCAGTATTTGCTTTCAATGTCAACTTGCGCCGCTAAAGCCAGGGCTGCCGCGGTGGTGGGTGCGCGGAGGGCGGACCAAGAGGCCCGTGTCATCGACGGACAGGAAGAGGAGGAGGATTCATACGAGGAGGAGAATGAAGCAGAGGCGGGGGAGGAGGAGGCGCGGGCGGAGGAGGGGCGGCGCTGGCGGCACGTGCCGGCGCGGGGCGCCAGCCTCGACAGATGCCTTGCGGCGTCTGCGGGCGCGGCGGCGGGCGCGACGGCTGCCGCAGCGGCCGCTGCGCGGGAAGCAGCACTGCAGGCTCGCATCAAGGTGTCAAAGGCGAAGGCTGAGGTTGCAAAGTTACACGCCAAGGCTGCGAATTTGCACGCTAAGGTAAGGTTGCCCCTGTCAAACCCACGTTGGAAGCGCCTGGAACTAAGCGCCTGAGACTGAAAATGACAAGCTGCTTTCAAGTATTGCTTTCAATCTGAACTTGCGCCAATACGGCAAGGCTGCGGAGGTGAACACTGCTCTGGCGGAGGCCCAGCTCGCTGTGCACGGCAGGTCGGTGCAGGTCGACAGTATCAAAACCCGTATTGAAAGCAAAGCGCCTATGATATCAACGCTTAAAACTATATCAGAAACTGCTTTCAGCGTTTGCCTTCAATTTCAACTTGCGCCGCTGCAGTGCGGTGCAGAGCAGGAGGAGGTGGAAGCTGAGCGCAAGGCGGCGTGAGCTGCCTGACACGCCACAAGCCTGAACGAAATATGAACGCTAGCTTTTCGAGAGGCGGGCGGCGGAGCAGGCGGCTGCGGCGGCTGAGCGCAAGGCGGCGCAAGCTGCGCTCAACGCGTGATCCACATCACATGACCGATCATCAACGGCATCGACGGTGGAAAACATCAAACCAAACTGAATCAACAACGTATAGATTAATAGATTAGTCGCAGGAAACATTAGATAAAGCTATGAGAGAATATTAGCATGCTAGAACTACGCCTACGGGTCGGCCTCAAAACGTCACATATAGAGCGCTACGGGTGAACCTGCAGGTACCCCTCCAGTGCCAGCACCCGCAGTATCAAGTGGGTGACCTCGTCCCCAATCCCCGCCCCCGCTGCCGCCGCCGCCGCCCCGGTGGCCCCGCCGAAATACTCCGTGTTGGCCCGCTGCCCCGCGCCTGGTGGCGGAAACCCGTATACGTGCACCTCGTCACACACGTGCAGTGCGAAGAACACTCCGAGCAGTCCCTCTCAGGAGGGTCAGTGAGGCCGGCACTCGATCCGAGATCGGAGAATGACTTACTTTCAGGGTGAATGCTCATACAGGCACACGGAGGAGGAGGATGATGAGGACGACGAGGAGGAGGAGCAGGAGGAAGAGGAGCAGGAGAAGGAGAAGGAGGAGGAGGAGGAGGAGGAGAAGGGTGAGGATTATATTCAATGTCGGGCGAGAGTTTGTTCTCAAACACCCCCCTACCACGGGCAGCTCCCGCGCGGCGCCGGCGACCGCGCTCACGCCGCCCAGCGCTGCCATCCTCTTGGCGAAAGCGCGGTAGAACTCCTCGTGCTTGTCCGTGGTGCCGAGCGACACGGGGTACAGGCGCAGCGCCGGCAGCCGCGCCTGGAAGCAGTGGCGCAAGTCGACATAGAGAGCGAAGTCAGAAAGCAGTTGATCACAAGTGAGCTTCAAGCGCTGAAACAAAACTGGTCGAAACAAGGGCAACTGGGATCAACTTGCACCGCCGCGCCTGGATTGCGCGATGCGTAGCCAAACCCGTCTCTTCGCCGACCACGAGCGCCTTGGCGTAAGGCCGAACGGATAATGGATAATGCCAGCCACATCATCCTCCACATTGTAGACCTTCGTTTCTTGAGTTGAGTGGTATCACGTGATGTGGCGAGCATCACAGCTCAGATCTTGCGTCATCCTCCACATTTTAGACCCTCATTTCTCGAGTTGAATGGAATCACATGATGTGCGAGCATTATTTGTCACGCCCTGCGTAATACTCCACATTATAGACCCTGGCTTCTTGACGTTAATGGAATGACATGACGTGTCGAGCATCATATTTTGGGCCCTACCTTTGCGCCGGGCACGAGCCGCGCCGCGCCGCCGATGGTCTTCACCGCGCCTCCGCTGGCGACTGACTCCACAAACGCGGCGCTCGCCATGCGGTACGTCGTGCGCCGCCCCAGCTGCAGGGGCTTGCACTCGTCCACCTTTCAGCTCAACGTAAAACCTTTCGTGGGATGTTTTGGTGGTTTGAATGATGAAGCTGATTCAGGTTGAGCTGAGAAGTGGACGGATGGAAGCCCCTGCCCAGCTGCAGCTCGAACCCCCGAGTGGGCGCGTCGTCGAATCGAATCACCGCTTTGCAGCGGCACAAGTTGAATTTGAAAGCAAAGTTTTAAAGCAGTTGATGATATTATAGTTTTAAACGCTGAGACCATAGCCGCTTTGATCACGGCTTGCGATCCTGTCAATCTGCACCGCCACACCGCGTCGCGCGAATCGATCTCACCGCCATGCTGCGTGCCCAACAGCGTCTTCGAACTCCCCACTACCGCGCACGCGCCGTGCAAGGGGGGCGGGTCTCGCCGCGCCCCCTCCGCCCCGGCCCCGCCCCCACCCCCGCTCCCGCCCCCGCCTTCGCCTCTAGGTTCCACAGAGCCGTCGTGAATGACAAAGCCTTGCGCGTCCTTGTGCTAGGGCCTGGCACAGATATAGCTAGCCACGTCATAGGACGTCATCAATAAGCGAGGGTTATAAATGTGTGTCAATGACGTGCGGCGGGCAATGGGCCTGGCAGATATTGTTCGCCGCGTCAAAGGAAGCCATTCAGCTTTAGACGCGACGTATGCACATGCTTGTCGACAAGCGTTGGATGATGTGGCGGGCAATATCTGCCAGGCCTTACCACGTCCAGGCCGGGGAGGTTGAACCCGTTGAGGAGATGGGAGGTGATGCTCGGGTGCGCCGCGGCGGACTCCGTGCGGGCGCCAGCGGCGGCCGGCAGCAGCCCCTGGGCTCGGAGGAGCTGCCCGTACGCGGTGGACGGCTGCAGCTGTGTCTCACCGCCACCACCCGCCGTCCAGCCCGCCCCGACCGCGCCCCCTACGCCTCCGCCCGCCTCCGAAGTGGAGAAGATGCAACGCCACAGCAGTAGCAGCACCCCCACACCCACGAGAACGCGGAGGAGCCTGACCAGCTTTAGAAGCGGCGGCGAGTAGGTCTTGCCGTGGCCGCCTCCCCGGGTGGTCCAGGCGCGGAAGCCCTGCTGTGCCGGACCCGGCCCGCGCGGACTCCCGCCCATCGTGTGGTGGTGGTCGGGCGAGCAACAATTTGTACTGAGGGGTGCCAACTCGAATTTATCTGGGATGGGAAAACCGGCAATACGCAAATACGCAAACGGCCCAACTACGCAGAAATACCCAAGAATACTCAGCCCACCCGGCGCGAAGCGCCGCGAAAATTTTCGGACAGTACTGTGAGTCAGTGTCGAAATGTTCGCATCCATATGCCCATACAGAATACGCAAATACGCAAGCGATCCAGATACGCAGCAATATGCAACAATACCACACCCCCCCCCCCACCGGAATACCCCATCCCAGGAATTTATATATGACAAAATTCACTGCGCGGATCTGGTGGCGGGGCGGCACCATTGACCCCCCACAGGATCTGCGCAGAGAGGAGGCCGGAAAACAAAACCCAAATTTGCCGCTCGCGATGCGCACAACACTCTTGCTTGGCGCTGCCGAAGCGGTCGCGACGTACTTGTCGCAACATCGAGAACTGGGCTCCTGCTTTGTTCCAGGCGACCCAGGGGGGCGGCGGAGCGGGCGAACCCAGAGGCCACCTGCGAATTGCTAATCCCACACAGGTTTGCCCCCACTCGTTCATTGGAGGAGGGGGGCGGGCGAAGGGGCGCAGAGTTGGGTTTCTCTCCAGGCGGCCGGGTGTGACGAGCGATAGCACTGGTCGGCGCGGCGGCGAAGGGGGGCATTCAGAGCAGCTTGGCGGCGGCGGCGATGGACACGATGGAGGGCCTCGTGGCGGCGCTGCAGGACCCGGAGACGCGGGAGAACGCGTTGCTGGCAAGGCCCCATCTTTTATTATGTCCTCGACACCCCCGCCACTCACAACGTTCCAGCCCAGCCCCAGATGCGAACGAACACGGTTCCAGTGGCGTCAGCACGAGAGCCGAGGGGGGTCACGCGCGCATCATGTCGCGGTCGATAATCGCGCGGGCGTGAGGGGCGTCCCTGTTTGTGCTGTGAGGAGGCGGCGCGGCGCTCAGCAACATAGAAGACTAGATTACTTTCTTTACGCGGCTCTTCGCTGTCCCTCTTCGTCTCAACTGACGCCGCTTTGTCCCTGCATTGCAAGCTGCAGCTGCGACACCCCCCTTTATCAGTACAGCTGGCACCATGTTGCCCCTGTACATTTCATTTGCTGAAGCTAAGCGGGCAACCATGCGAGTCTGGCTCTGTGGTCGAGTGAAGATGGCCCCAGGGCGAGTGTGGGCGGGTACAATAGTACACTATGAGCAAACAGTCAGGTTGAGCTGGAAAGGGAACTAGTGTCTGGGCCATGGAGGAGGATGCCGCGAGTGTTGCGGCGAGTGTGTACGGGAACATTGAGAAAACAGTGCGTCTGGAAACGGGTTGGATGACCCTGTGTGGAGGACCTGAGCAAGAAGCGCGACATGTTCGCGGACCTGGCGCCCATCCTGTGGCACTCCTTCGGCGTCATCCCCGCGCTCCTGCAGGAGATCGTCAGCATCTACCCGCTCCTGTCGCCGCCCTCGCTCACCAACCATGCCAGTAACCGCGTGTGCAACGCGCTGGCGCTGCTGCAGTGCGTGGCGTCGCATCCAGACACTCGGGCAGGGGGTGTATTGAGAGCAAGTACTCGAGCGATGTTGAATTTCATCCTCCTCCTCCGTCCGTCGTATGAGGAGGAGGAGGAGGAGGAAGAGGAGGAGAAGGAGGAGGAGGAGGAGTCGGGGGAAACGGAGAAGGAGGGTGAGGAGGAGGATGAGCATTTGCCCTGAAGGTACGTCATGCTCCGATCTCACGTCAAGTACTTGTTCTCAACGACCCTCATGCTGGGCGCTGTTTCTGAACGCGCACATCCCGCTGTTCCTGTACCCCTTCCTCAACACCGTCAGCAAGACGCGCCCGTTCGAGTACTTGCGGCTCACATCCCTCGGCGTTATCGGCGCGCTCGTCAAGGTGGACGACACCGTAGGGACCTGGCAGATGTCGCTTGCCACGTCATAGGATGCCATTCATCTCAAAAAAACGAGGGTTTAAGAAGTGTCTTTCTCTACAATAACGTCAACCGAGCCCCAAGGCACTCCATGTAGTGGGCGTTAACCCCCCCCTCCGCCATTTCAAGCGGCTAGACTCTAGAGGCCACAAGGGGCGCTGTTCTAAGGCTAATTCACAGTTAAGGACAATTTGAGCAATCTATGCCAGGCCCTACGACACGGACGTGATCAACTTCCTGCTGAGCACGGAGATCATCCCCCTGTGCCTGCGCACCATGGAGCTCGGCAGCGAGCTCAGCAAGACCGTGGCGACGTTCATCGTGCAGAAGATCCTGAGCGATGAGGCAGGGAGGTTATTCAGAACAAGCACTCCACCGACGTTGAATCTCCTGCTCCTCCTCCGCGCGTCTCTTTGAGCGTGTTAATGAGAGCAAGCTCTCGACCGACATTGGATCTCCTCCTCCTCCTCCATACACTCCGCACGGCTGAATGAGATTTCACCCTGAACATTAGTCATGCTCCGATCTCGGTCGAGTGCTTGTTCTCAATGGCCCTCCTACCAATTCATCCTGGAGGTAAGTCGTGCTCCGATCTTAGTCGAGTGCTTGTTCTCAATGGCCCTCCTGCGAGGTGGGGCTGAGCTACATCTGTGCCACGGCGGAGCGGTGCTACGCGGTGGGCACGGTGCTGGGAGGGATGGTGACCATGCTGGCGGAGCAGCCCAGGCAGGGTGGTCATTGAGAACAACGTTTCGAACGGCGATTGGAGCATGACTCATCTTCAGGGTAACTGCTCAAACAGGCACGTTGACTCGGGTCGTGGTGGCCGACCGACCTGAGCGCATTCACCCACCTCCCGTGCTCGGTTTATCGTCGATGTAATGTCGGTCGAGACGTTGTTCTCAATGACCCTGCTGCCAGTGTGCGGCTGTTGAAGCACATCATCCGGTGCTACCTGCGGCTGAGTGACAACCCGCGGGCGCGGGAGTGCCTGCGGCAGTGCTTCCCGGACCAGCTGCGGGACCCCAACTTCACCGCGTGCCTCAAGGTGTGGCCGCGCTAGTCGAACCCTGTGTCAAACAGGGGCTGCACTTGTTCGCGTTACAGCTCAACTTGAGCACCTTGTGACACTGCCATGGGTTAATTTGGATTATATAAAGGACTAAGTGAGCTCAACTTGAGCGGAAATAGGAACGTGTGGAGGCCCCTAGTGTTAAAGCGCCTCGATTTTGCGGTTGGAACTATGATGCTATGACAAGTCTTTCAAGGTTTGCTTTCAATTTCAACTTGCTACCCTACATCAAGGACGACATTGCCACGCAGAAGTGGCTGGTGCAGCTGCTCATGCAGCTCGGGTACAACGGGTAGTCACATCAGTGCACGCAGGGTGATGAAACCGCGCCTATAAAACAGCAGAAGTAGCTTGAGCAAACACTCCAAGAAAATCCAAGAAAGCAAAATACATCCAGGGTTAGTGCCCTGGGTTAGATGCAATAGCTCTAGAGAGCCTATTTAGAGAGATGCGTTGCCCCTTTTGGGGTGCGGCGGCCGGTGTGGACTTTGCAGTTTGCTGTGATGTCTTGAATGACACTTTAGCCGACATTGAGCCGAGATAGCATGATTTTGTAAATTCCACGGACGCAGTTATCCATTTCGCTCTTCCTCGCGAGCTGAGTTATGACTTCTGCACGGCCCACGACCCCGAGACCCATGTTCAAACAAATCATATCAGGCCCGATGGATGTGTGACGTCAGACTCTCCCAAGCCAGATCACTCGTTTAAACTCAGTGTCGGGTCTGGTATCGAATCCCGTTCGACCAATCAGAACTATCCATATCGAACATACCACCGACCGTCTCGCCGACAGTCCGACCATGTCGCGATGCTTGAGCTAAGAGACCCTCGATCTCGAGTAGATAAGCGTGACCGGTCACACCGGCGCTGAGTTTAAGTGCCGGTGGGCCGCGGGGCGGCAGATGTTCCAAAACTAACGACATCGAGCCAAAGGCTTACGCGTGGTGGGCGTTATGTCGCTCAGTCGCGTTGCGATTTATTTTGTCCAGTTTACTCTTTCATTCAGAAAATTCAGTAAAATTGCGGCACTTACTCTGCATATTGGTACAACATCTGACAAAACGTTGCGTCGTGACTACTACTGGCAAGAAGCTCATCGTTATGGCTCTAAAAGTTTGAGAAATTTGCAATACGTTTTGAAAGTGGCGTGTTCGCGTCAACTAACAACATCATGTTGTCCTCCATATTTCTCCCATTCTCTCCCATTCTCCTCCAGTTGATATCTCTTGATCTTGATCTCGTCTCCTCATATCTCACATCTCCCATCATCACACAACAAGTCAAATCACATCACATCATCACACAACAACTCACATCATCTCATCTCACATTATCTCACAGCAATTCACAGCATTTCACATCATCTACAACTCAAAAACCCCTTGTCTTCTGTGTTCTACGGACAAACAACCCCCCAACCCCGTGTATTAAGGGAGATTGAAACGCACACATCCGACGCACACGTCCGCCGGGAAACAACCCCCCTAACCCCGGTATTATAGGGTAGGTTGATACGCACACTCTTTTGGTGCAGCCGGCACACTAGTGGCTAGGCTCTACTACCGGAACCCGATAGTGGCCTGTTTCATGTTACTGAGACGGTCGCGCGACACCTTGATCCAGGGTCTGGCAGATATAGCTTTCCGCGTCAAAGGATGACGTTTGACGTAAGAAACGGGGGGTCGAGACGCGTTGGATGAGAGAGGAGAAAGAAGAGAGGAGTGAGGAGAGAAGAGAGGAGGGGATGAGGGGAGAGGGGACAGGAGAGCGGAGAGCGGAGAGCGCAGAGTGATAAAGGAGAGGATAGCGGAGAGAAGAGAGAGGTGGGATGAGAGCGGAGAGAGGAGAGAGGAGACAGGAGAGAAGAGAGGGGAGAGAGGAAGACCGGAGGAAGAGCGGAGGAGAGAAGGGAGGAGAGAGGAGAGAGGAGGAGGTGAGGGGAGAGAGGAGACAGGAGAAGATATGCGAAGGGGAGAGAGGAGAGATGACGTGGCGAGCAATATCTAGCAGGCCTGACCTTGTACCCGTTGACGAGGATGCCGACGCCAAGTCCGAGGCCGAGGCACACCCCCAGACCCACGCCGACCCCGATGCGGATCCCCGCGCTGAACCACGTCATCTCCCCCTTGTAGCAGGGCCGGGCAGATCATGCTCGCCACGTCATATGATGCCAGTCAACTCAAGAAACAAGGGTGTTAAAGGCAGGCCGATGACGTGTCGGGCGATGGGCATGGCGCATGTCAGTCGCCTCGTAATGTGATGCCATGTCACTCAAAAAACGAACGTCGAAACGTGGAGGATGAAGCAGGGCCTGGCAGATAACGCCCGCATAATGTATGCCGTTTAACAAAAGACACGAGTGTCTGAGATATGAATAATGGCGTGGCATGGAATATGTGCCAGTCCCTGCCTTGAAGAGGTCGTCACCCCCCTCGCCGTCCAAGCTCCCGGTCGCTGAGGCGTGGTACTCGTGCATCAGGTCCTCGTAGCGCTTGCGCACGTTGCGCAGCACCGAGCACCAGGGCCTGCCCAAAACCTCAACACCTTTTGACCTTTCTGCCTAGGCACGTATGAGCCACTGAGAGCGCCTGAAACTCGTCCTTGGCCAATTGAACGGTTTGTAAGTCGACGACGGGACATTTTTCCATACTCTTTGCAGCTCAACTTGAGTTGTCTTTTCAAGCGTGAGGTTAGGATATAGTGGCCCCGCAGGTACACTATGATAGCACAGAGAGGGATGGTGCGCCCAGCCCTGCCTCGGCGCGGTCAAAGAGGCTCATCTCGCCCTTCCACGGCACCAGGCTCCACGGCGAGTTGCGCGCCTTTGTCGCCTCAGCTCCCGCGTTGTTGCCCGCGTTGTTGCCCGCGTACTCCTCGTCGGCGTCGGCGGCAGCATCGTTGACGTTGTTGTACGAGGACGTCGCCGCGAGTGGTAGGGACAATAACACATTGGTAGTGGCACGTGGTAAGATCACCGCACATCACAACTGTTAGTTAGTCAGACACGCCAACGACGTCTTAAACAGCAGGTGTCCATCGGTGTATGCATCGAGGTGGAAAGCGCCGCCACCCTCCAAGTTCCAACCGGAGTGCGATTACAGTCACGACATGTGTAAGGCGTGGGCCAACGCTGGGTAGTATAAAGAGAAACCCGGGTTCATGGCGGAGGATCGCCCTACCGCAGTCGGCTTCCTCCGCCTCGCTGCCCTCGGACCAGTCCACCTCGGCGATGGCGCCCAGCGACGGGTGCTGCACGAAACTGCGGGGGGACACCACCGCCCGGTAGGGTCGCGCCACTTGTTTCCGTGGTATGGTTGGTAGCTGATCAACCAGATCTATTTTGGAATACACACACACTCTCACCAACATAGACTCTCTCACACACTCGTTATTGTGGTATAACTCAACTTGAGCAATTTCGAGGTGTTAAGCTGGGTGCATTGCAGGGTTGAGGGAAGGGCCCGAGTGGAGGCGCCGCAGCTGGCGAGTGTGCACAGGTATAATATAGCAGTCGAGGCGCGGCGCCTACCTTCCAGGTCTGCAGCGCCGTCTCCTTGGTCATGCACTCGTGGCGCCCGGACACCGTCCCCACCAGGCACAGCTCCAGACCTAGCACGGGGGTCATTGCGAACGAGCACTTGACCAAGTTCAGAAGATGACTAATCTGGATGGTGAGTGCCAACACAGAGACGGGGAGGAGGAGGCAGTGATTCAACGTCGGTCGAGTGCTTGTTCTCAATCAACCCCCGCGGAGGAGGAGGAGGCAGAGGCAGTGATTCAACTTCAGTCGGGTTCTTGTTCTCAATACCCCCCCACGGAGGATGAGGAGGAGGAGGTGATACAACGTCGGTCGAGTGCTTGTTCTCAACAACCCCCCTGCCAAGCTCCGAGGCCGGCTTACTGTCCTCCGGCGTGGACTCGAGCCGCGCGGCGCTGCTGCCGCCGCCAGCTATGCCTCCCAACAGGGCCTTGCGCTCCTATGCGTGCCAGCTCAGTTTCACCACCTTCGGCGTTGTCAACTTGAACTTGACTGTCTATGGATTAGATCCTCACACTCTATCAAACTTGAACCTCAACTTCTTGTACCTCACACTCTATAACATGCCGTGGCAGCTCAAGTTCAGAACCTTCGGTTTCTTCAGTTGGGATGACTAGCGGGGTTTCAGGGACTCAACCGCAGCTGTGACCGCACGGCGATGGCCTGTGACCGCTGACTTCACAGCAGTCGCAGGATTCATGTATGTGACCACAGCTGTGTGGCTTGAGCTGGAAAGGTATGAAGGAGTGTCAAGGCAGCTGTGAGCGCAGCTGCGACCACAGCTGTGCAGCTGAAGTTGAGCGCAAAAAGTATACACGAGTGTTGACGCCCTGCCGCCGAGCGCGGTGTTGGAGGACGCGAGCTCGAGCGACCACACGGCCGGCCCCTTGCCGTCCGTGCCGCCCTCTTTTACTAGGCGCCCGATAGCCTAGCAGCAGGGTCGTTGAGAACAAGCACTCGACTGGGTTAAGAACAAGCACTTGACCAGCTTTTGAATCGAAGAACCGACCCGCGCGTCTGATTGAGCGTGCACCTTGTAAGAACAAGCACTCGAACGAAGTTGTCTTTTGATGAACCGAGTGGGCGCGTCAATACGAGCAGTCACCGTAGAAGGTAAGTCATGCCGCTATCTGGGTTCGAGTGCCTGTGCTTGTTCTCAGTAAAACCCCCGCACGAGCATTCACCCGGTTCAAAGGTAAGTCACGCTCCTATCTGGGTTCGAGCCCTGTGCTTGTTCTCAATACCCCCCAGTACGAGCATTCACCCCGAAGTGGCGTCATGCTCCTATCTGGGTTCGAGAGCCTGTGTTTGTTTTGTTCTCAAGAACCCCCCTGCCCAGCGCTCCTTCTCGCAGAAGATCTCGAACGCCGTCGTCTCAAACACCAGCACCTCGTCCATGCAGACGTAGCACCCCGCGTATATGGCCCGGCAGAAATCGCTCGCCACGTCACAAGATGGCGTTTCGTACAAGTCCCAAGGGTGTCCATGCGCGTCCGGGGTCTGGGGTCGACGAGGTGGCGGGCGATATACGCCTAGCCCCACCCGCACGATCACGCCGCATCGTAAGCTCCACCTCGTCCTTCGCCTGCAAGTTTCAAGATTGGCAAGAGTGACGTTAGAAGTTGGAGCGAAGCGAAGCGTACGCACGAGCGAGCGCGCGAGAGGTGCGAGCGTTGGGTATGCAGGGCGTCGCCCATAGCGCGAGGCGCGAGACGAACGTAGCGTGAGGTGCGATATGCGACACGAGGGAATAGGGGGTTTTTTTTTAGGTCTCCTAACGGTTTTATGGGGGGAATGTGAGAGTTCTCTGCCTGCGACACTGAGTGTCCGGCGAGGGTCGGAGCAACTTTGGACGTCGCCGATAGAGCGACGCGCGGGGCGCGACGTAAACGTAGCGCGACGCGACCACCGCGATACGCACAGGAAGGGGGGTCTTTTTAGGTCTCAACGGTTTATTGAATGGGGAAGATTCTCGTTGAGAGCTCTGGGAGTGTTTTCTCACCCGTATCGTGACACTGTTGGCGATCAGCGGCGAGCCGCCCCCTTCTCGCGGCGGGAAGCGGAAGCGCAGCTCGGGGTGGTGCGACAGCTGGCTCGGCGCCTCGCCAACCTTGCACTTCACCTTGACGAACATGGCGCGCCCCTGGTACGCCTCCTCGAGGCGCAGAACCTTCGCGGCATCCATCTCGGCCCCCTCGGCAACCTCCACCCACTCCTCGGTCGATATATCGCTCACCTCCATCTCCTGATCAACCTCCTCCTCTTCGAATCTGACCAGAGCGTGCGTGTGAAGCGGCGGCTTCACAGGCGCGGGCCGCACTGCGTCGAACCGATTGATTCCGCGAACGCTCCAGCCGAAGACGGAGACGCGCACGAACGTAAGCGCCGCTGAAAGCCGCCTCCGCCGAACCCGCGCGCACGAAGATGGGGGGATGGGGGTGTCCGTTTTGCTCGTGGAGGCACTCCCAAGCCAAGCGTCACCTGAAAAGACGGAAGGAGGAAGAAAAACCCCCTCGTCTCATACGCCCGCGTCGGCGCCCGTCAATGCTGCCGTTAGCAAGCGAAGGACGTCAGGAACCTTTCGCGGTGACACGCTGGCACGATACGACGTGATGTGCGCGGTTGAATGGGCCCTCTGCGCGTGTGTCCATCTTTTCTGGACATTTCGAGGAAAAATATATTCGGGCTGAGCTGTCATGTCATGTCAGATTGATATCCGCGATTCGGAAGTTGATTCGGTTGAAGATTTGATTCCAATCGCAATCTGCGTATGAGTATTCATCGTGTGAGTGGTATAGAAGCTCCATTACGTGAGTGGTATAGAAGCTCATAACTAACAGAACAAGGGGGTGGATAATCTTGGTGACCCCCTTCTCCACCCCTCGTGGACCCTCTGAAGGACAAACTAAACCCCCCTAAAACGTAACCTCGGATGCACACGTGGCAAAACTGATCATTCTTGTCAAGAATTTTACTTGTTGATACCGACAGGTATGCACGTCCACATCCCCACCCTATCCAGCGCCTACACCCGCGTGGGAGCGGCGGCGGGACGCCCACATAGCAACCGCGAGCGCGCGGACGAGCCACCGCCGCCTCCTCCGGTCCCTCCTCTCGTTCCTTCCTCCGCGATGGCTGCGGCCGAGGCGGCGCAGTGTCGCTTCTGCTTCGAGGGCGAATCAGAAACAGACGCAGATGCTGACGGGACAGGCGCCGGTCCCCTCGTGGCGCCATGCCGATGCGCGGGCAGCCTCAAGCACGTGCACCTACGGCAGGGTCCGACACTATCACCCCTCGTGCAGATACGTGGTGGCTGCGGCAGCTGTGGCAGCTGTGGTGGCTGTGGTTTTGTCACGTCACGTCACGTCTTTGTCTCGCCTCCGGGTGCCTCCTGCGTCGCCGTCCCCCTCGTGGCGCCATGCCGATACGCGTCAGCCACGAGCATGTGCACCTGCGGCGATGTCCAATGCAGGCACCCCATGTGCAGCTGTATGGTGGCTATGGTAGCTGTGGTGGCCGTGGATTGTCACTCGAGCCACTTAAGCCACAATTTATCTCGCTTGTTTTTTAAAGGTACCTCGGAGATGCTATTCGCTCTCGTAGTTATTGGATGAGTGTACGCCCGTGGCCCTGCCCTGTGGTGCCTGCAGCGGTGGCAGTCGCAGCTCCTCCTCAGTGCGGCGTCACGGGAGCAGGGCACCAGCCGCGAGAAAGGCAGGGGTGTTGCGGTGACTTCACCGTACTGATGTGAACGACGTGGATGATAGGACAGGGGTGTGTTGTGGGATGATGGGACAGGGGTGTGTTGAGGAGACCTCACCATACTGATGTGGATGATAGTTAGGGTTGTGTTAACTGTTGAGGCATGATAGGCGGGGGTGTGCCGAGGTGACTTCACCGAATTGATGATTCCCACACTGAATGACATCGTCCTAGTAAGTTGAAAAGCCATTATTGAGATTGTTACCGGACCCTGCTCGCGGCGCTGCGGTGCCAGGTGTGCCAGGCGGAGTACAGCACTCCGCCGCCGTCGCCGGGCGAGCTCCTGGCGCTAGTTCGTGGCGACGGCGGCGCCTCACTCGCCGCGCTGCTTCAGCCGGGGACGCTGGTGGTGGCGTACGACGTGCCGCTCAACGAGGCCGCCTTGGCTCGGGCAGGCCCTCACCACGGGCTCACACTCGTCCACTTTTCGGCTTGACGTGAACACTTTTTGTGGGATACGTTGGTATATTGGGTGATTCTAGTGACAGATACGGCTCAAATTGAGCCGGAAAGTGGGCGAGTGTAAGCGCGTGGTCCTCACCGCAGTTATGTCAAACTTACTGCCTGAAAGATGCTCAAGGTAAGCTGAACGTAAGTACTTATGGAAGGCCCTTGGCTCGGGCGCCACAGTGGCTACGGTGGATTGTGAAGCGCAAGCGCGCGCACTGGGAGAAGGCGGTGTACCTGATCACACGCGTGGAGGCTGGCGCGGGTGCCGACGGTAGCGACGCCATCATTGGTGTCAACATCACGCGAGCCGAGCACCAGGCAGGGGAGGTATTGTGAGCAAGCACTCAACCGACAGTGAATATCCTCCTCTTCCTCCCCGCTACTGTAGTAGTACGTGCATTCACCCTGATGATAGGTCATGTTCCGATCTCAGTCGAGTGCGTGTTCTCAATGACCCTCCTGCCAGGAGGAGGCGCCGCCGGTGATACCGGAGACGGCGTCGGACTCGGAGTCTGAGCCAGAGTCAGAGGAGGAGGCGGCGGCGGCAGGGGAGGTAGCGGCTGAGGATGCGGCGGCGGGGGAGACGGTGGTGGAGGGTGTGGGGGCATTGGGGGGCGCCTCCGCGGCCGCCGCGGCAGCGCCCTTGTGCGAACTCGACGGCGGCGGCGGGGAGGACAACGGTGGTGAGGACGGCGGGGGCGAAGACGGCAGCGGAGGGGAGCACGAGGTTGAGGCGGGACGGGTCCAAGCGCGGCAACGGCGGCGGCCACGCCCCGCCAGCAGTAGCAGCTCATCCGATAGCGAAGGCCCTGACGGGCACATTAGCGACCCCGCCGGCCCCGGCCCCGGCCCCGGCCCCAGCCCCACACAAACCCCCGTAAGCCCCATTTCAGACGACGACGATGACGATGACGAGTTAGGCGAGTCGGTCCTCACCCCCCAGGCAGGGGGGGAATTGATATCAAGCACTCGACCGACTTGAATGTGGCACTCCTCCTCCGCGCGTATGTGTGTGCATTCACCATGCAGGTAAGTCGTGCTCCGAACTCGGCCGAGTGATTGTTTAACATGACCCTGCCACTGGGTGCGCACCTACGTGGGCGGCCCGGTCAAGCCCAAACGGCGGGTGCTGATCCACCTGTCGGACCAGCTGGCCACGTCCACTGAGTCGGTTGAGGCAGGGGGTTATTGACAACAAGCACTCCACCGACGTTGAATCTCATCCTACTTCTTTGTATACTCCGCGCCTCTGTATGAGCATTCACATGGAGATGGGTGATGCTCGGATCCTGGTCGAGTGTTTGTTGTTGATGGCCCTCCAGGAAGGTGCCACTCAACAGAGAGAATGACAGCAGCTCCAGGAGGCAGCAGCTGAAGGTGTACGCGTACCACCAGGAGGACACGGACACAGAGGATTACATGGACGAGATTATTGGCAGGGGCGTCCACTCGTCCACTTCTCAGCTCAACCTGAGCCGGTTTTGGTGACTGGAACCCTTCAACTACCCAGCATATCCCACACAAAGTGCACACGACAAGCCGGAAGTGGACGAGTGTAGGGGGCTTCCTCTCGTCCACTTCGAAGCTCAACCTGAGCCACTGTTGTCACTGAACCCACCCAACGAATCCCGCACCAAGTGCTCATGTTGAGCCGAGAAGTGGATAAGTGTAAGCCCCTGATCATCGGGGAGGCCGCGGCGGAGGCGCTGGCCAACGCTGACGACGCCGAAGCCACCGAGGCTACCGAGGCTACGGATGCTACCGATGCTGCTGATGCAATCGATGCTATTGATGTGGCCCCGGTCCCCACAGTGCACGTCTTCAATGGCCACGCGAAGTGGTCGCGCAGCCAGCTCATGAACGAGATCGCGCGTGGAGACTGGGCAGGGGCCGAACAGTTCACCACTTAATGTACATGTGCTCGCCACGTCATCCACCACATAGTGTATCGGCTCTCATATACTGTTCTGGGGTTCTGGTGGCCACCACGAAGCGAGTCCTCGCGTCTGTATGAGCATTCACCCTGAAGGCAAGTCATGCTCTGAGCTCGGTCGAGTCCGTGTTGTCAATGACCCTTCTGCCGGGGGCTGTGCCTGGCCACCCCCGAGGACCTGAGCAGCGCGTGGCGGGACACGGGTCCTGCGTTCTGGAGGAAGCTGTACGACTCCGGCCGCCCGGTGTTTGCCACCGTGGAGGACGCGTGAGGAGGAGGCGGAGGTGGAGGAGGAGGC
>Ga0307489_10001003_pt1 | contig 18159 bp, 33 predicted proteins | sample SB12metaG_FD_202247 | JGI IMG/M metagenome (GOLD analysis project Ga0307489, IMG submission 202247) | Sea-ice brine microbial communities from Beaufort Sea near Barrow, Alaska, United States - SB 1.2 | ecosystem: Environmental > Aquatic > Marine > Coastal | place: USA: Alaska | collected...
AGGCACCAAGCTTTGCCCTGACCCCGGTGCGTCTGTATGAGGAGGCTCCAGGCTTTCGCCCTGGCCCTCGTGCGTCTATGTGAGGAGGCACCGGGCTTTTGCCCTGACCCCCGTGCGTCTGTATGAGGAGGCACCCGCCTTTCGCCCTGAACCCCGTGCGTCTGTACGAGGAGGCACCAGGCTTTCGTCTTGCCTCCCATGGGAAGCCGGCTCGATTTGTTCTGATAAAGGGACGATTGTATGGCCCTGACATCGGGTTGTGACTTGTTGGCCCACTCCTATTACATCGCAAGGTGAGGCGGTGCATGTTGAACCGATACACATCGTGTTGAAAGCCCCTGGAACTGAGCGCTTGAATCTAAAGTATGGATAAAGTGCTATCAAGTTTTGCATTCAATACCAGCTTGCGCCGCTACAGCAAGGCCTCACACTGGTGGGGGTTGGTGCCAGTGGGAGCTAGTTGAAACCCGTGTAAAAAGCGCTTGGTTTCATCGCTTGAAAACTAAAACACGATGAACTACTTTCGAACTTCGATTGCAATTTCGACCTACGCCCCTTCATGCTGGGGATCCATTCTGGATGCCTGGACATGTCGAAATGACACTGAACCTACCAGAGGTAAGTTGGTACACGTTGAATCGTATTCAAACCCATGTTGAAGGCGCCTGTCCCTGGTTCAAGCGCTTGGACCTCAAACACCATAAACTGCTTTTATGTTTCGCTTTCAATTCAACTTGCTGTTGCCGCGCAACGGCGTAAGTTGAATTTGAAAGCACAACTTGAAACCATCTCATCATATTAAAGTTGCAAGCGCTTACTATTAGGCGCTGTCAACACGGTTTCATAGGGTCAACCTGCATCGCCCTGACTTGCTCCCTACGCACTTCTGGTGGGTGGTGCAAACGGGGATGGCGCTTTGCGCGGTCTGGTCACGATCGTTGAGTCAATAGACCCTGGCCCATACATTTTTCAGCGTGCCGTGTAGGGCAGGCTGATCTACACTGTAATTTATATGAGCGACCGTCTATTAACTAAGGAAAATTCAAATATCTGTTGGATCCCACCTGATTTGCGTAGCCCCTTTACCGAGGAGTTACAGTTCACGCCGTACCTCACTCCTGGTCTGGTTCGGGCCGCCGCTGTGCACACTCAAATGCTGCGATCTGGTAGGGACTCACATATAATGCCCGCCACGTCATCCAATGGATTTCGAACCCTCACGGGGACCACGGCGGAAGCCGGTGCCTCCTCATACACGCTGACGCGACCCTCTCTCTCTTTCTCACTCTGTCCAATGGTTGTTGAGCCCTCGTTCCTTGAGTTAACCGACATCCTACGACGTGGCGAGCATTATCCATCACCGTCAGTAAAACAGGCGCCCAGAGTGACAAGATATGATCTGGTCATCCTGGATATCGATATGGGATAAGTTGTCACTCTGCCTGTACCCCTACACCATGGTTGTGTACGATGACTGCATGGTGGGTTCTGAGCGCGTCTCCATGGAAGCCAGTCTATTTGGAGCCCTCGTCATCACAAACCGTTGCAACGTCGGCTCGCGGTTTGCCGACGCGCCGTTTCCTTCCCGCCTAGCTGGCTCACCCGAAGCAAACATTACTCTATATACCGAAGAGTTGGTGACCGCAATAGTCAACTCTCTACAGAACTTTGAAGACTTCTGGCAGACTACGCACCTGCCCGACTGTATTACTCGGGTTTGGGTGCAGAGAGTATGACCGACGAAGCGAGGGTTTTCTTATCAAGCACACGACTGTCCTTGTCAAACGCAACCGCGTAAAGGGGCTACTAGACTCGCTTCATCTGACTCATCCGTGCTGCTAATATATAAATAATACTAGTATGGAAAACACATCACACAGTAATGGCATTGCCTCGTTTTACTACCTAGGTCAGGATAAGCGCCGATCAGCCTCCGCGTCTTTCATATATTTATTTATTTAGCGCCGCGGTGAATGCCCCGCCCCAGCAGCATCGCCCGCCGCGCAGTAGTGCACCGGTCAAACTCCTCCTCTACGGTGGTGCAGGTGTTGGGCAGCAAGTGCCCCACAAACTCCACATTGTAGCGGCGCAAGTTGACATTGGAAGCAAAGCTTGAAACCAGTTTATCAAAAAATAATGTTTCAAGGGCTTACATCCAAGCACTTTCAACATCAATGTCATCAGTTCAACTTGCACCGCCTTACCACATAGTCGAGCGCACCGTCGCAGTTAGTGTCGAATTCCTTCATGATGTCACTCAGCTCCTGGGTGTACCGGCGCATGTTGAAATTGAAGGCAACGTTTGAATGCAGTTTATAATTTTTCGGTTTCGAGCACTTAGATCCAGGCGCTGTTAATGTGGGTTTCATCGCGTTAACCCGCACCGCCTCACCTGGGGAGAGAATTCGAGGCCCATTTGTTTCATCCCGCTGACGAATTCCTTCCAGTTGATGAGGCCATCGCCGTTGACCAGGGGCTTACCCTCGTCCACTTCTCATCTCAACTTGAGCCGTGCCTGACACAAGAAAACACCCTGCACACCCTGCACACCCTGCACACCCCCTGAACACGGGCTACACAACCCCTACGCGCACCCCCTATCCCATACAAAGCGCTCAAGTTGAGCTGAAAAGTGGACGAGTGTAAGCCCCTGCCGTTGACGTCGAAGCGCGACCAGATGATGTCGAGCTGCTTCTTGAGCGGCACGTCGCCTCCCACGCCCACCACCAGGGGCTTACACCCGCTCACGTCAGAGCTCAACTTGAGCACCGTCGGGACACATCCACGGGTTAATTTGGGTTATATGGGGGACAAAGTACGCTTAGGTTGAGCGGAAATGGGCAAAGGCAGCTCAAGTTGAGCGGAAATGGGGACGAGTGTAAGCCCCTGCCCACAACGATCTCGCGCAGGTTGTCGATGACATCGGCTCGAGATTGTTTGCGCTTCTTCAGCGCATTTTCCACCTTCTTGGTATCTCCCAAAAGCTTGACATTGCCCACGATGTAGCGGCGCGACTTAAATTTGAAAACAATGTGTGAAAGCAAAGCAATTTATGATATTCGAGATTCAAGCGCTGAAACCATGTGGGCTTTCAACACGGGCTGTGATATGACAAAGTGCGTCAAAGTGTTACAGAGCAAAAGCAAAAAGAAAACCCATAGACCAATCACAGGCTCCGATCAAACCGTTCCGACCCAGATCCGAGCCTGTGATTGGTCCATGCTTTTTGCTTTTGCTTTTGCTCGTAACACTTTGACGCACTTTGTCATAGCGTGGAGCTGCAGCGCCCCACCACGAGCGGGCTGGTCCTCATCGCCTCGCCGCCCTTCGCCACGGAGGTGATGTCCGCGATGTAGCGCCGCAACTTGAGCTTGAAAGCAAAGTTTGAAAGTAGTTCATCACATTGTAGCTTCAAGCGCTGAAACCATAGATTATAGTGCCTGGTCTGTTAGCTGAGCAAGCTGAGTAAGTAAGCAAGTGATCTGAATAACTCGTCCGAGTACTTACTAGCCATGTAATTACTTAACGGCTCATAGACCAGGCACTAGGCGCTTTGAACACGGATTTTGATGCTGTGAACCTGCACCGCCCTACCGCATTGACCTCGGCGGCGTGCACCTTGAGCCACTCCCGCATGTACCCCTCTGTGCAGCGGCGCAAGTTGAATTTGAAAGCAAAGTCAGAAGGCGGTTCATCATATTATAGTTTCAAGCGCTTTGTTCCACGCGCTTTCAATATGGGTTTCATCGGTTCAACCTGCACCGCCCTACCTCGGAGATTGCCTTCCCCGAACCACTGAGCCGGAACTTCCGCGTCGTGTTGCCCTCGTGCGACGCCAGGATCTTGCGCATCTTCTCCATTCTGTACCATCGCAAGTTGAAACTGAAAGCAGAACTTGAAAGCAGTTCATCATGTTTCAGTTTCAAGCGCTTAGACCCTAGTTCCAGGCGCTTTCAACACGGGTTTCATCGGTTCAACCTGCACCGCCTCACCATGCTGAGCGGCACACGGTCGTCGCACCATTCCACAAACTCCTGCCAAAAGATGTTGCCGTCGCCCAAGGGCTTACACTCGTCCACTTTTCGAATCAACTTAAGCGCATTCTGTGGGATAGGGGTGCGTTTAGGGATTTCTTAGGGGGTGTCTAGGAGGTGTCAGGGGGTATCAAGGAACATCAGGGGTTGTTCAGGGTGTATTTTGTGTCAGAAACAGCTCAGGTTGAGCTAAGAAGTGGACGAGTGTAAGCCCCTGCCGTCGCTATCTGTGTCGAAGATCTCCATCAAGTGCTCCAGCTCCTCCGTGCAGGGGCTTATGTTCGTCCACTTTTCGGCTCAACGTAAGTGCTTCCAGGGGGATATGGGGGGCGTTTAGGGGTTGTTCAGGGGTTATCTACGGGGTCTTAAAAGTGATAGGGGGGTGTTTGGGGTGTGTTTTTGTGTCAGAAACGGCTCAGGTTGAGCTGAAAAGTGGACGAGTGTGAGCCCCTGCCTCCATGTTAACATTCACTCCCATGTCCTTCAGCGCTTTGTCGAATTCGTACCAGGTTGTAGCGCCGCAAGGTGAAATTGAAAGCAAAGTTGATAGCGCTTCATCATATTTCAGCTTCGAGCGCTGTCAACAATCGTGGTCAACCTGGGGTCAGCCTGGGTTTAGCCAGGGGTCCATCTGGGGTCAACCTAGGGTGAATCTGGAGTCGACGGGTTGAAAGTGAAAGCACACGTTGAAAGCAGTTTATGATATTCTAGTCTCAAGTGCGCTGAAACCATAGGCACTCTCTCTCTCTCGACACAGGTTTCGAAACTGTCAGTTGCCATACCAGGATATGCTCTTGTCACCGTCAGGGTCAAATTTGAGGAACACCTTCTTGTAGCGGAGCAAGCTGAATTTGAAAGCAAAGTTTGAAAGCGGTTCATCACACTGTAGTTGCAAGCGCTGAAACCAGGCGTGCTTTCAACTCAGGTTTTGATACTGGCAACCTGCACCGCCCCACCTTCTTGAGCTCGCGGGTGGCGTACGCGGAGCTGGAGAACTGTCTTATCTTGTCGCGGACCAATAGGATGATATCCAGGATCTGCGGCGACGCGGCGAGGCGGTGGTGGGAACGTCAGTGACTGGTATGTACCATCAGGCGGCAATTGACCGGAGGAAACGGGGCGAGACAAGCGGGAGGGTGCCTGAAGCTCGAGGAAACGGTTGGATACGGGAGTTGGGAATTCACAGCTCAGTGGCGTGTGGTTGAGGCGGCGAGGGGTGAAGGAGAGATCAGAGGGAAATAAATGTGGGTCCACCCCAGGTTGAGCCCATGTTGAGCCAAGGTTGGCCTCAGGTTGTGAGCTATGTTAAGCCCAGGTTGGTCCCAGGTTGCCTTCAGGTTGCCCCCAGCAGGTTGACCCCAGCAGGTTGACCCCATGTTGACCCCAGGGTCACCCTGGGTTGACCGCACGTTTACCCCTGGTTGACCACACGTCGACCCGAAGTCGACCATTGGTTGACCCCGGGTTGACCCCATGTTGACCCCAGGGTGACCCCGGGTTGACCCCAGGTTGACCCCAGGCCAGGTTTACCACAGGTTGCTGACCCCAGTTGACACCGGCAGAATTCGCCGGGTCGATCGAAGACGAGCGGGGCGGCCGGGGGGGGTCGAGATTCGAGTCACGGAACACCGCGTCGCGTCGGGCCGGCGAGAGCAGGCGGGGCGGGCGGATTGGTTGGAGGGTCGAGCGGGGCGCGCACCGCTTTCTGGCGCGTGAGCAGGGCCATCTCAGCCACGTACGCCTCCTCGTCGGTCACCTCCCCGCTGTTGTCCGCATCCCACTTGGCCTGCAACCGATTCGGACTCCTCTTTTTAGTGCCACGAGTTTAGGTTGGTGGGGAAATTCACATGTGTGCTCCAATGCGGGCGGACCGTGCCAAGAGCGGGCGTTGCGGAAGACATTCGGCGGCGTGAATGAAGTGAGCATGGTAACACTAGATGCGTCGCCAGGCGGAGGCATGCACGCGCACGCACCTTCCTCGCCTCCATCTTACGGTCCTTCTCCGTATCCCGAATTGCCTTCGAGTAAATCTTGGCGGCATTGCCAGCATCGGAGGACAGCTGGGCGTAACTATGCTGGCTCGCCATCTGGGCGACCATGACGGGGTATGGACACACTCGCTCGACCACGCTCAACGAACCACGTGCCACGTGATGGCGCTGCGTTCCGCCCTTTCACCGAATGGAGTGTCCGCGAGGCCTGAGCTGGAAGGTGACGGGGGCGTCAGGAAATCAGGAGGCGAAGGGTTGAGGGTCGAGACGCAGTATTCGTCGTCTACGAGGGCTTTAGCTCCGTGCCCGGTGGTGTTCGCGGGGAGGAACGCTGACCCGCAGCTTTAGCGGTCTCCGACGCAGCTTGTGTCGGGCGCGAGTGTCCAGTGAACGTCCTCTGTTGCCAAGTTTGGACGAGTTGTCGACACGTTGACAAGTGCGTTTTACTGGCCGAAATCTCACGGTCCGGTCACGTGCTTTAGCTAAACTAGTTGAACACGTGAGCGGCTTATCGTGGGCTTAGCTCTGTTGAGTCTTGCGTGCATGCTTACGTTATGCTGGGACCGGGCACCGCAGAGCGCACGCTTTGGGTGCGTACTGCGATATGATATCAATGTACGTGAAGAACAAATCGTCGACGGCCATCACTAGAGCGGAGAGTATCATACGCGTTAGGTGCGTCGCGTTGGAAAAGAATCATCTTAAGAATAAAATGTCAACGACTACACACAAAAGCACCGAGCCGCCCCTGCTGCAACCTCCGCCCCCGCTGCCCACGCCCCCGCCTCTCCGGCTATCACTCAAAGCTATCGAGCCCTTGCCGCCGCCGCCGCCTCTGTCTACGCCGCATGCGCCCCCGCCTCCGCCGCCACCGCCACCGCCGTCGCTGCCTCCCTCTCCGCCACCACTACCACTACCGTGCTGCCCCCGCCCCCGCGCCACCCGCAGCCGCCTCCGCCGACCGCATACTCTCCGCGATACCCACCAGTCGCTCCAGCGCCGTCGTGAAGGAGGGCCGCAGCTCCGGCTCCGTGCCCCAGCAGTCCATGAGCAGCTGAACGTAGGACGCCGGCAGCGCAGGCATTGCGGGCAGCGCCGGCCGCTCCCCCCGCAGCAGCGTCGCCACAATCTGCATGGGGCTGTACCCGCGGAACGGCTCGTCGCGCGTCAGGCACTCCCACATGACGATGCCGAACGAGTACACGTCGACCGAGCTGTTGTATGGCAGCGAGTCCAACAGCTCAGGCAGGAGGGTCATTGGCAACAACAACTCGACCGACGTTAAATGGACGAATCACCACAACAGCGCCGAAGGTACGTGCTCATACAGCAGCCTGACCACCGCGAACCGAGTTCGCGCGCGTCTGTACGAGCATTCACCCTGAAGGCAAGTCGTGCTTCGCTCTGCGATCAAGTGGTCGTTCTCAATGACCCCCTTATATGTGGTTGTTCTCAATGACACCCCTACACGTGATTGTTCTCAATGACCCCCCTATATGCGGTTGTTCTCAACGACCCCCCTATATGCAGTTGTTCTCAATGGCCCCCCTATATGCGGTTGTTCTCAATGATCCCCCTACCAGGCGCCATGTACGGGTAGGTACCGACGAGAGTGAGCAGGTTGGACATGGGCCCGTGCGCGCGCGCGAGGCCGAAGTCCGCCACCTTGATGACGCCGCTGTCGTCCAGGAGCAGGTTGCCGCTCTTCACGTCGCGGTGGATGATGTTGCGCGAGTGCAGGTACACCATGCCGCGCGCGGTGTCCGCCATCCACCGCAGCACGTGCGCCGCCGTGTTCTAAAGTCCACTTGATAATTTACCGAACATCCTTTGAAATTTCGACCCCTTCAAAAAGAACCACACGGACCCCTGAAGTCGTGAGCCCCATCCACTGTTTCGACCTGGTGGCCATACAGAAGCCAACATTCAGGAATCTGGATTTGGGCCTCTCAATGCGGCTGGGGAAAATATATTCCCCCTCTACGAGTGTTCTGCAGAGCCCTGCCGTGATGCTGCGGCGGCGGTTGTGCAACACCCCATACAAGCTGCCGTTGGAGCAGAAGTCCATGACCAGGCACAGATCTGGCCCAGTGGTGCAGGCGCCCAGGAACAGGGGCTTACACTCGTCCACTTTTTCAGCTCAACCCGAGCCGTTTCTGACATAAATCACACACTGCACAAACCTTAATAACCTCCAACACCTCCAACATCCCCCCTAAAGAAACCCTAAGAGCAACCCCTACTCGATAGAAAGCGCTTACGTTGAGCCGAAAAGTGGACGAGTGTAAGCCCCTGCCCAGGAATTGCACCACGTGGCGGTGGCGCAGCTGGCACAGCATGCGAAGCTCGCGGCGGAAGTCGTCCGCCGCCTGTGCCTGGCTGGGGTCCGCGGACAGCCGCAGCCGCTTCACCGCCACCTCCGTGCCCTGCCAGCAGGGTCATTGAGAACAAACCCGCTCGGACCGACATCGGAGCATGACTTGCGGAGTGGGGTTCCTTCCAAGTGAATGCTCATACAGACGCAAGGAGGACTGCTCATACAGACGCGAAGAGGAGACCGAGGAGAGTCAACGCCGGTTGAGTGCTTCTTCTCAATAACCCCCCTGCCTGGTAAACTGCCTTTAGCACCTCCCCAAAAGCGCCTGTGCCGACCCGCTTTCCGAAGGAAATTTCCGAAATTGGAATCTCATCGAACGGGATTTCTGCTGGGGCGCTGGGGGAGGGGTGAGGGTCGGGAATGGGGGGATTGGGGGCGAGGGGAGGCGGCAGGGGCAACGGCACGGGTGCGTGGAGGTTACCCCCCGGTGTCGTGGGTGTGGGCGGGTCGGCGCTAGGCGCCGTCCACTGCACCCACCCCGCCGGCGGCTGCTGCGGGGCAATCGCCACTGGCGGCGGCGGCGGCGGTTGCTGCGGCGGAGGCTGCGGCTGTTGATACTGTTGCTGCTGTTGCTGCTGTTGCTGCCACTGTTGATGTTGCTGCTGCTGCTGCTGTTGAAGTTGCCACTGCTGGTGCTGCTCCTGTGGCGAATTGCCCACACCCCGCCTGGCTATAGCGGCGCAAGTTGAATTTGAAAGCAAAGGTTGAAGGCGGTTTATCATATAATAGTTTCAAGCGCTTAATTCGAGGCAATTCTGTCATGGGTTTCAACGGTTCAACCTGCACCGCTCTACCTGGCGCTCATCGACATGGGCATTGGGGCGGGTGCGGCCGGCCGGACGCTGTTGATCCCGGCGGGAGCCAGGTCTGCAAACACCTCGGCCCGGTTCCCAGCCCCAGCCCCGGCCCCTCCCGCGCCGCCACCAGTCCTGTCCCTGTCCGCGCGCACCGAGCACTCCGCTTGGAATGCGGCGAACATGCTGTCGACGTCCAAGGGAACAGCTGCCTCGGTGCTCTTGCCGCGGCGGTGACCGGGCGAACCGAGGGGTCCGGAGGGGGGCTTCGCGCTAATACCCCCGAGACCGCCGCCGCCGCCGCCGCCACCTCCGCCGCCACCACCGCCACCGCCACCGCCCCCGCCACCGCCGCCACCACCCCCGCCACCCCCACCATAACTGAACAGCTGCTGCTGCTGCTGCTGCCGCTGCTGCTGCGGCGGCTGCGGCGGCGCCTGTTGCGCCTGCTGCGGCTGCTGCTGCTGCTGGTGAACCGGTGCATGATGCTTTTGCGGGAGCACCATGCTGGGTGCACTATGCTGCCGCTGCAGGTGGTGCGGTGCAGGCTGGTTATCGTCGCCAAAATCGATAAGCGGCGCCGGATCCACCATCGCCGCATGGTGCACCGGAGGCCAGGGGCTTACACTCGTCCACTTTTCGGCTCAACGTAAGCAAATTTTGTTGGATACGTTGGGTGCATGATTTCCCCCCAGTCTATGAGACAGGGGAGCACAGAGAGGTGTGACCAAAACGGCTTAGGCTGAGCTGAACAGTGAACGAGTGTAAGCCCCTGCCGGCGGCGCAGCCTGCGCCCCGGTATCCCAGGTCTCCCACGCCTGCTCCTCCGCTACTGCTAGACTGGTGGACTCCCGCATGGCCCACGCATATTGCTCCTCCTCCGACGGGAGCACCGCCGACACGAACTGGGGCTCAGGCGACTCCATGCCGCGCGGAGACATTTCATCATCCGACGCGTCCTCAAAGGAGGGTCGATGAGAACCAGCACTCACACCGACAATTAGCGTGACTTAATTGCATGGCGGGTGATCATACTTACAGACGAAGAGGGGTGAGTATGAGGAGATTCAAGGTCGGTTGAGCTCTCGTTCTCAATAACCCCCCTGCCTCAAACGCTGAGCGCGAGCCTGCGACGATGGGCCCGGGCGGCGGCGGGCAGGTGTGGCTGGACGGCGGGCCGTATGACGACGCGATCATCGAGACCATCCCCGCGCGGCCCGCCTCGGTCTCGAAGTCGGGCAGCGACTCCGGGAGCTTCAGGAATCCAAAGCCGCTTTCAACCCCGCCACCGCCGCGGCCGCCTCCAGCAGCAGCGGCACTACCTCCGCCTCCCCCTCTGCCACCGCCGCCACCGCCGCCGCGGCCACGAACCACGCCCCCGCCGCCGCCTCCAACGCCGCTGCTCTCGCCGCTGCCCCCGCCCCCGCTCGCTCCGCCACCCCTTCCGCCCCCGCCCCCGCCGCCCTCCAGCCACCCCGCCGGCAGCGCGGGGTCCCCCCCATCCTCCATAAATGCGCTCATGATCGCCGGCCGCGCGCGCGCCTCTACAAAGGAGCTTCGCAGCGCCCCGTGCTGTAGCGGCGCAAGTTTAAATTGAAAGCAAAACCTGAAAGTAGTTTATCATATTCCAGTTTCAAGCGCTTGCTTCCAGGCGCTTTCAGCGTGGGTTTGTTTGGGTCAACCTGCACCGCCCTACCGTGCTCGGCCGACAGCCGACCGACAGCCCCACTCAATAGGGGACTGAAATCCCCGTCTTGGTCTGCCAGCGTGGCTGCAATGTACACGGTGGCGCCGTGCAGCAAATGCGCCTCCATAGAGGGCCAGGCAGGGGGTTTATTCAGGACAAGCACTCGAACCCAGATCGGAGCATGACTTACCTTCCGGGTGCTTGCTCAGGCAGGCGAGCATTCCATTATACTCAGCCTTGGGTCTGTCTGCCTGAAACGGCGGAGGGGGTTGGTCAATGCTCGCCATGTGAGTGACTTGGGCTCGAAGAACGTTGTAAATATGAAAAAGTGCCTGAAGCTGTAAAAATTTGGCCCTGCTCAAAAGTTCAACTCAAGATTCTTCAGTCAGTAGGCGCCATATCAATTATAAGGCGTGATATGGCGTCTATTGACTGAAGAATCTTGTGATGAATTTTTTGAGCAGGGTCTAAAGATTCATACCTTCAGGCACTTTGTCAAAAAAAATGAGCCTTACCTCCACGGCGATGATCTTCCCCACGTGCGCCACCAGGCGGTGCCACTGCAGCGCAGCCAGGGTGAAGCGGCGCAAGGTGAAATTGAAAGCAAAGTTTGAAAGCAGTCAATCACATTCTAGTTTCAACAGCTAGGTCCCGGGCGCTTTCAATGTGGGTTTGGTAGGGTCAACCTGCACCGCCTTACCAGGGGCGGGCAGCGCGGTAGGATGACGGCCGCCACGTCCAGCGCCTCGTTGTAGCGGCGCGAGTAGAAATTGAAAACAAACTTTGAAAGCAGTTCATCACAATTTAGCTTCAAACGCTGACACCAGGCGCGGTCAACCCGGGCTCAATCTGGGGTCAACCTGCACCGCCCTACCTCTCGGCACCGCCGCCCCAGCGTCAGCATCGCGTCCAGGGCGGCCACCGACACCGGCCCCGCCCCGCCGTTTCCTTTTCGTTCGTCGAAGCTGTAGTTGTTTTCAAACGCCGGGCAGGAGGGTCATCCAGAACAAGCACTAGAACCGACATCAAAGCAAGGCTTACCGACATGATTATTGCTCATACAGAAGCGCGGAGCGGAGGAGGAGGGGGAGATTCAACGTTGGTCGAGTGCTTGTTCCCAATAAGCCCCCTGCCCGATGCGCGGCGTGGAAGCGCGCCTTCGCCGCCAGCAACGCGGCGTACCGCACGATGAGCGGCCCGCACACCTGCAGTAAACCGAACTCGCCCCCCATCTGGTCCGGCCCCCAGTTGCACTCCACCAACTCGAAATGTTCCAGCCAGTGGCAGGACGCCGGGATGTAGCGGCACGAGCTGAAATTGGAATCAAGTTTGAAGGCGGTTCATCACATTTAAGCTTCAAGCGCTGAATCCAAGCAAGTTTGAAGGCGGTTCATCACATTTAAGCTACAAACGCTGAATCCAAGCACGGTCAGCCCGGATTTGACCAGGGTTCAATCTGCACTGCCCTACCGGCAACACGGCGGGGGACCCCTTCTGCATGAGTTCGTGCACCGTGGCCAACACCTTCAGCCAGGGGCTTTCACTCGTTCCCATTTCAGCTCAACTTGAGCTCTTCCGTCCACCATATAACCCAACTTACCTCATGAATGTGTCCTGGAGTTGCTCAAGTTGAGCTCTCACGTGAACGAGAGTAAGCCCCTGCCTTGAGCGTCGTGACCGGCGAGTTGAGCAGCTCGCAGCGCGACAGCGCCGCCATGGCCTCCGCGGGTGCGCTGACCGGGTTCCTCCATGACTCCTCCACCAGCCGCTGCGTGTGCTTCCGACTCGCAGGGCCGCGGTGAGAGTGTACTTAGTTCAATAAGAATGTGGTTAGCACGACAAAAGTGCGTCAAACCACTTAGCGATTTGGTTACTTTGAGTGCTAAGTCGTCCAAATGGACAGCTCTGATTGGTCGAGCGGGACGACTTAGCACGCCAAGTCGCTAAGTCGCTAAGTGGTTTGGCGCACTTTGTCCTGTCATACGACCGTAGAGTAAGTTTGCGTTCAGTAACGCTGCGTTTCGTTTACGAGTAGCGCTCATCTCTTTTCTTCTGTCCGCATGAAACGGATGATGGGGTCGGTTGATGGTCACCAGCCCTGCCTCTTGGGCGGGCCGTCCACCGCCGACGTGGCTTTGACCACGCTCATCTCGATGTACGTCAGGTTGGCGAGCAACCGCTTGATTTTCTCAACGCCCTGTTTGGTGACTTCTTTGGTGGAGTGGATCAGCACTTGTGACCTGCGGCTGTCGCCGACGTGGGCGTGGGTGTCGTCGGCGGCTCCCGGCGCGCCGAGGCTGCCGCTGTGTGAGTGCGACCGCGCGATGGCCTGGTGCCGCCGCGGGGGCTGCGGGGGCGCCGGGGGCTGCGGTGGCGAGGCGCGAGGAGGAGGGGGAACGGGGAATGTCAGCGGTGAGGAGCTACGTCATATCAGAACGACTGATTGAGGAAAAGGAAAAGACGTTGTGGCCAGGTCAGAGGAGCGTGTGAGGCCGAGAGAGGTGCGGAGCGACCGACCGTGAGCGGCGTGCAATACACGGGGTGCGAGAGAGCGTGAGGCGCGAGAGAGGCCTAAGGTGCGAGAGAGGCGTGATATAAGCGTACACGCGTGGTGGTATCTGGGGGAAGCTCAAGTTTTCAGTTTGGAAATCGATGCAGGGCGGGCCGGTCCGTGTGATACGCCACGCACCTGCGCCCCCCCGTTGCCGCCGGTGCGAGATGCGGCGTCCATCGCGGCGCCGGCGGCGCGCCACTCGACACAGCAACGCCCGCGAGTGTCTCCTCCTCGCGCGCGTGTGTCCTCCTATCCCACACAATCACAACAACAGACGCGGCCTCACAATCTCAGCCTCACAACTCCTCTGCCCACCTGCCTGAACCTCGGTCCACACAGTGGCCAAGGGGGCGAGGAAGCCAAGACGCGGAGATGTTCACACAGCGCGGAAGTGAAACCCACAGGCGTTTAACTGCGGGGCTCGACCGTTGCCGTCTCCCTCGGAGGCGTGTGCTAACTGTGAGGCGTCTTCCTTCCAAAAGCTTCGCGTGCTCAACTGCCTGTGCAATCCGATGGGGGGGTCGGCCCAAAGTTCGACCCCCCGACGGATCTGCACAGACAGTTATTACGCATCACCAAGATCTGATATTGGGTGAGGAACTCATCAGGAACGAAGCGTCACCGTCGTGATGGCCATACCCGCACGCACCGTCACACTCGCCACCCACGCCATGGCTCCCATGGCCCTCGCCCAGCAGTACACCCTCGCGGGCGCGCGCCTGCACTGCGCCGGCGCGGCGCGCCCGCGCGCCGTCGCCGTCGTCGCCTCCGCCAAAACCAACGTCGGCAGCCTCGAGAAAAGCGACCGGGTATATTTCGTGGCCCAGCGGTCGCGCGCACAGTCCCTCTCGCTTAACAGCGTCGCGCGGCAGCGCCGTGGCGCCTTGACGGCAGGGTGTGCCACGCCGCGGCGTCTCCTTTTCAAGCGCAACTCGCGCGTGCACAGCTCTGGTAGCCATGGGCTCTTCCTAGGAAACAGCTCGTGGCAATTGTCCCGACTCGTACCAGGTACCTCTTCGATAACGCCAGTGGGTTTTCACGGCGTTATTCACCGCTCTGCTAATCTGAGTGTGCGCCGAGGGCTGGAGCTCCCCGCGCGGGGGCGTCAGCCTTCTCTGTGCTCGAACCAAAGCGAGGGGGTTCAGTTCCGAATGTCTCCTGAAGCTCCAAGCCAGCTGGTGGCGTCCACACTGCACAAAACAGGGAGCCAGGTGCCCTGCGGTGCCTGGCACAAGGCAGAGGGGCGGCGAGTGTGTCCGGGTACACCAGTACACTCCGCAGTCAGGGAACGAATGGCCAAGTCGAGGGAGGAGGATACGGCACGTGGGTCCGGCTACACTGGTACACTTTGAGCAAGCGCGGTGTCGACTGGCCAGGCTCTGACTCGGATAATTCCGAGAACCAGGTGCCCTTCCCGGTGCCGAGCCCGGTGCCCTCCAAGGTGCCGTCCAGATTGTCGGAACGAGAGACGACGTGTGTTATGATAAGCTGACCGCGGCTCCCCGGGAACTCGCGCGCGGCCCTGCGTGACGGTGCTCAGCGCGGCGGTCACCGGGGTGCCCGGCGGCGACGCCCCGGACGCCGCCGCGGACGCGGCGCCCGAAGGCAGGCCTGACGTGGCGTCATGACTGTTTTCTTGGACGGTACCCGAGTGCCTGAGTGTACCTGAGTGCCTGAGCGGACGTGAGTGCCTGAGTGTACCTGAGTGCCTGAGTGTACCTGAGTGTCTGTAGGGATACTGAAACCCCTGTGTGGTAACGAGCAAACACTGAAGCTGAGCTGCGGAGGGAGCGGTCGTCAGGCCCTGGCCGACGAGCCCGAGGCCCTGGCCGAAGAGGTTGAGGCCGTGGTTGAGGCTGTGATGGAGGAGGCCGCTGGGGTGGTGGCAGGGGCTTACCCTCGTTCACGTTATTACTCAACTTGAGCAACTCCAGGACACATTCACGAGTTAAGCTGGGTTATGCGTTGGACAGAAGAGCTCAAGTCGAGCTGAAATGGGAACGAGTGTTAGCCCCTGGGTGGTGGAGGGTGTCGTGGTCGACCCGCCCACGCCGGCCGAGGAGCCCGTCAAGGCCGCCCCGCCCGCCGTGGCCGAGAGCACCCTGAAGGGGGACATCATCGCCGGCCTGTCCGTGGCGTGCGTCGCCATTCCGCAGTCGTGCGGCTACGCCATGCTCGCGGGCACCGGCGTGAAATGCGCTATTATGGTCGGGCCTCTCACACGGTGCCCGCCAGATTCGGGCCCCTGATTTCGTGACTTGAATGGCACCCTTCAACGCGGCGAGCGACATCTGCCAGGCCCATTGCCCGCCACGTCGTCGACGCGCAGTTTGAGCCCGCGTTTCTTGGTTCCACATGGCATCCCATGATATTGGCGAGCAACATCTGCTAGGCCCTGCATGAGGGCCGCCGCCGCATCCGCGCTCCCTGCCGCCCTTCTGATCTCATCCCGTTACATGCACGTCGGCTGCATCTCGCTGGCCTCGCTCCTCACCGGCGGCACGCTGATGTCCCTGGGGCTGCCCGCCGGCTCCGACGTGTACGTCATGGCAGGGGGGGGTAGTGACAATAAGCACTCGACCGACGTTGAGTCTTCTCCTCCTCCTCCTCCTCCACCACCCACTCCTCTGCCTCCTCCTCCTCTTCCTCCGCTTCCTCCTCCTCCTCCCCCTCCTCCCCCTCCGCTCGTCTTTATCAGCATCCACCCTGAAGGCAGTCACGAGTCATGCTCTAATATCGGTCCGAGTGCTTGTTCCAAGTGGACCTGCTGCTAGGGAGCGTCCATCCTGGCGTTGTACGCGGGCATCACGCGCCTCATCATCGGGTTCGCCAAGGTAGGGCGGTGCGGGTTGACCCTATCAAACCCACGCTGAAAGCGCGTGGCACCGAGCGCTTGAAACTAAAATACGGGTAACTGCTTTTAAATTTTGGATTCAAATTCAAATTGCGCCGCTACACCAAGTGGGGCAAGGCCGTGGCGGCGCTACCCGTCGCGGTCCTCGACGGCTTCGTCGTCGCCGCCGTGTGGCTCGTCTTCTGCAGCCAGATGCCGTCCATGGCAGGGGCCTACACTCGCCCATTTTTCAGCTCAACCTGAGCCATTTCCGACACAAAATACACCCTAGACGCCCCCTGATACCCCCTAACATAACTCGCAAACACCCCCGGAACAACCCCCACATGCACCCCTATCCCACACAAAGCGCTTACGTTGAGCTGAAAAGTGGACGAGTGTAAGCCCCTGGTCCATGGTGGGCGCGGCGGCCACGGGGATGATGAAGGGGCACTTCGCCACGGCGGCCATGTGGCTCATCGCTCACCCGTGGGTGTGGAGCCCGGGCACCGCCGCGCTGGCCGCCACCACCTTCTTCATCATGTTCAACGGCAAGAAGGTGCACCCTCTCATGGCAGGGCCTTCATCTAGAATAGGACACACACTAGACGCCTGAGTTTGAAGCAACGCATGCCACACGCTCTAGACGCCTGAGTTTGAAGCAACGAATGCCACACGCACTAGACGCCTGAGTTTGAAGCAACGAATGCCACACGCACTAGACGCCTGAGTTTGAAGCTCGGTGATCTAATCACTTACCGCATGCCACCACTCACAATGATCCGTTTACTGTTCACCAAGTACCGTGCCACCATTGCCCGTGTTCCATTGACCATGCACCGTGAACGATTGTCCATTGACCATGTACCGTGCTACCATTTACCATGCACCATTAACCATGTGGTGTGTGTGGTGTTCCCTACCATCCGCCCTCGGCGCTCATCTGCTGCGTCCTCGGCGGCGTCCTCGCCACGCAAGGCGTCGCAGTTGGTGCCACCGTCGGTAGGGCCCGGCATCCGACCTCCTATTACCATATTTACGTCGACAATCTCGGGGCTTCTCTGAACGTTCTTTTCATATTATTACTGACGTGAACAATACCGGGCCTTCTCTGACCGTTGTTGAAAATTACCGACTGGACGCTGTGGTGACTTGACCAAAAGAGCTGTGTTTGGCGTGCCGGGCCGTACCCTCGGGCGCCATCCAGTTTGACCTGGGCGGGTTGTTCCCCCCCGCGTTCCTGAGCATCCCCAAGGACATCGCCATCAAGCTGATTGCGCCGGGCATTGCCATCGGCATCAGCTGCTACCTGGTTGGGGGGTTATTGAGAACACGCTCTCGACCGACGTTGAGCCGACGATCCGAGTCCGCACGTGTGTATGAACGTTCACCCTGAGTAAGCCAGGGAGGTTACTGTGAACACGCTCTCGACTGACATTGAGTCGACGAGCCGTGTCCGCGCATGCGTATGAACATTTACCCTGAAGGTAAGCCATGCTTGATATCAGCTCGAGTGGTTTTGTTCTTGATGACCCTGCTACCTGGAGGGCGCGGCCGTGTGCAAGCGGTGGGCGGACGAGGTAAGGAGGTGCAGATTGACCCTATCAAGCACACATTGAAAGCGCCTGGAATTAATCTCTTAAAACTGAAATATGTTAAACCGCTTTCAAAATTTGCTTTCAAATTCAACTTTCGCCGCTACAACGAGGACGGCGAGGAGTGGGACAGCAACAAGGAGCTGGTGGGTCAGGGCGTGGCCAACGTGCTGAGCGCCGCCGTGGGCGGCATGCCGGTGGCGGGCGTCATCAGCCGCGCTGCGTTCGGCAAATCCGCGGGGGCCAAGTCGCAGGTGGCGCAGGGCAGGGGGGGTTATTGAGAAGAATGACCCG
>Ga0307489_10001004_pt1 | contig 18143 bp, 10 predicted proteins | sample SB12metaG_FD_202247 | JGI IMG/M metagenome (GOLD analysis project Ga0307489, IMG submission 202247) | Sea-ice brine microbial communities from Beaufort Sea near Barrow, Alaska, United States - SB 1.2 | ecosystem: Environmental > Aquatic > Marine > Coastal | place: USA: Alaska | collected...
CCATGTCGCTTGGCTTTTATCGCTGAAAAAAGATTGCTTTTTACTGGTCTAAACGTGGTCTAGAGAATTAGTACAAAAGGCTAAGCGCTATATGTACCAAGGGTTTTAGCTTACTTTTAGGTATCCAGCAAAGGAATATAATACCTTAATTCTGGAAGTGAATAACGCAGTTTGAGGACAAACCACAATTAAACATTTGTTTAAATGTGGTTATTAGAAATAATCAGGTCGGGAAATGCCGAAGATCAACCATCAATTGTTAGTTTGGGCGCGAAAGGAGGCAAGCTTATCTACGGATGAGGCCTGTTCTGCCCTTAAACTTAATGATGATTTGGAAACCGCTTCCAGATATCGGACATTCAGATTTCAGTGTTAAAAGACCCTTTTCGGCACATTTCAGCCATTTGGTTTCAAAGAGAATTAAATAGGCTCAGAACCGCCTGGCCACCTTAGTCAATGACATGGGTATAAATCATTTTAATATTTTGGTCGGCGTGTTCTGATGATTCCTGAATTAACCGGATATCCTTATCGATTTCAAGCAAATAGTTAAAATTTAAAGAATATTACGGCTAATTACTTTCAATTTTTTATTCGCCAAAACCTCTATTTCACGGCTTCCGGACGCGGGTTCAGTTCCCTTTCCAGCAGGAAACTTTAGTAGTACTGGCAAGAGTATCGATAGCTTATTTATTCGTAATTTAATATACCATTCAAAGACTTAAACGTTAAGTTAAGTTCCCGCCGTCTCCACCAAAACAAGGTTTTAAGAGAGCCAACAAAAACCCGTAACACTATTTAAAACAATAGTTTACGGGTTTTTATACCTATAGCGTCCTATAATGGCTAGTAACACTTATAGTAACATCACAGCAATTTTACTAAGTCTGGTGTTACTAAAATAACTGGAACGACTAAACCATTGATCAATACAGAAGCGAAGCAGGCTAAACCAAAAGAAAAAGAATTTAACCTGAATGATGGTGACGGTCTAGCGCTTAGAGTCAAACCAAACGGCTCTAAACTGTGAATTTTCACCTATTACTGTCCTTACAACAAAATACGCACTTCCCTTAATTTTGGCACTTATCCAACCATCACACTTGCAGAAGCCCGAAATAGACGTAAATCTGCACTGGCATTACTGTCACAGGGTACAGTGTTCGGGCCTAGTACCACCTAAATTGCACACCAAAATAGTAGCTAATCAAAACAACGGCAATAAAAAAATAATGCCCTTTGTTTAAATAATCACTTGCAATTCAATAATGAAAATAGCAAGGATAATGGGGTTGGATCTTAAAATTAGAATTCAAATTTTTCAGAGACAGTATACCTTTTAAGTTAACATCGAAATGGAGGTTAGACGCATCCTTTATAGGGCTGGACAATAAAGGGGAGGAGTTTAATTTACAGGGTCTGTCTTATTCCCATCGAAATATGGCTACATTGTTTTCTCTACTATGGGATAATCTTAACGAATGTCGATCCACAAAATACAAAGGATATATGTTCATGAGTCTATTCAATCAAGCCGAAGATCCTCAACGTAGGATATTGGTTCAAGCACTAAGCCTCGGACTATTCTCTGCGGTAACACCGTTTGGGCAGGCAGCTGCTTTCAGCCTCTTTGGTGATAAACCCGAAAAGTTACCCGATAACCAATCCATCTTTAAGTTGAGTGGTTCAGCCTCGGTGAATGGAAAAGAGGCCAATCCTGACACCTTTATTCGACCCGGCGATACCGTGAAAACTGGCGATGATAGCGAATTGGTATTCGCAGTGGGTGGCCAGGCGATGATCTTGCGTAGCAATGCAGAGTTGATCATAGAGCGCGAGGATAATGATATTTCATCGATGATAATCGCAGGACTACATCTATTAACCGGGAAATTATTGTCAGTCTCACGCAATGCACCAATGAAAATCCAAACACTCACCGCTACCATCGGTGTCCGTGGTACGGGTTGGTATATTGAAGCCGACCCTGAACAAACCTATTTTTGCACCTGCTATGGAGTTACCGATGTCGTTGCTAATAAAGACCTTAGTAAGCAAACCGTCGAATCCACACATCACGATCAACCGCTATACATTCTCGGCAATTCGGCTAGTGGCAAAAGCATCCGTAAAGCACCTTTTATTAACCATACCGATCAGGAGTTAACGTTGATCGAGACACTAGTGGGTAGGACGCCGCCGTTTATTTTCCCCAAAGACGATTACAGCGCGCCGCGCCTAGATTACTAAACACTAGTGCATCCCTTCAATCTTGACGGATACAGCTAAGACTTCGAGTTACGCATCGCCATGCCGAAGTGGCTGCTAAATATTCATAAGACTTGAGTTATTTCTCAGAGCTGATTCCACCTATTTAGAATCCGGCGCTTTCAGTCAGAAACCGCCCCGACTTGAGTCGGGGTGACACTCAGACCCCCTTTTATTTTTGGTAGCCTTTAATCTAGAACCGCATAATATAGGCTAGCGAATACTGCGTGGTACTGTAGCTAACACTCGTCACATTACCACTAGCTTCCGATTTGATATTCATCACCGCTAGGTCGATCGAATCTCTTGACCCGAGTGGCCGGTTGTAACCCAGCGTCCAAATATTCGTTTTTGCGTCGAAGCGCGTCGCGGTTAAAGACTTCTCGGTGAAGGCGTCGTCTGGCGCGCTAGCAAGGGCTATCGCATTATAATAAAAAGGGTCTGGAGTCGACGAAACCAGATCACCCTTACGGTGTTGAGCACCGAGGTAGATTACACCACTTCTCGCTAATGAATAATCAATAAATACCCTTAGCGCATTGTAAGTGGTATCAAATACTAGGTTCTTAGCGTCACGCTTAGTGTTTTCCAGAGCGCCAAAAATGCCCACCTTTCCGGTTAACTGCTGGCGGGCTGAAATACCCAGGACGTTGGTATTGCCGCTACGCAGTTGCGAATCGTAATTATCATAGGATAAATCCCAGAATAGTCCAAGGGTAATTGCGTCGAAGGTGCCAGAGGTACGGTATTGATATTCCGTTTTAGCGCCGATGCTAGTCTTATCAAGTCCAGTATAGGTTGCTAACTTTTCGCTTGAAAGGTGAGGACGTAAAATTAATCGACTATGCTGACTAACCGAAAATGTCTTTCTGCTGCCAAGTTTAATTCGATAGATTTGGTCCGACAATTGGTTGGCCTTGATGCGATCACGGCTTAAGTTGTCATTTTGCACCGCAATGGCACTGACTTGGATTGGCATCTTAAACGTATTTGATGACGAAAATGCTGGTAAAAAGTCTTTACCATCCAAATCTTTGGATAAGTTAAACGTAATCGCCTGATCCGATTCAGACGATGAACTATCCACCAGACTATAATGTGCCGTAAGTTTCAGACCATTACTGTAGGCAAAGTCACTGCCAATGCCGAGCAGCAATGAATCGTCATCTTCTGCCTGCGTGTTTAAGCTATATGAGGTTGCTGACGTTTGATTAGTATAAGACAGATTACTCGAGCGATTATCTTCACCTCCTTGACGCCACTCGAGCTTGAGTTGAGGCAGCACCCAGCCGTAGTTGGTTTTATGAGCAGATTCGATTCTCAATCCAGCTGCTACGCGATTTGAGTCGATGCTTTCTTCGCCATAGTGCAATGCATTCGATCCAGCGCCACTTTCGCTATAGGCTTTCAATTTATCATTGAAGCTGTCGAATCTGAGGTAAGGCGCTAACAATAAGTCATCACGATAGTATTCATAACTCGCAGAAAGCGAAGCAAACCACTGGTCAGCGTCGCGCTGCCCAAGTACAAAACTATCATCAGTGGCTACATAGCGACTTGAGTCATAGTCGACACTCGACTTTCCAATCAAAGCGTCTAGATAGAAATTTTGTGATAATCGAAAGCTCGAATAAATAACAAGACTATTTGCCTCGGCTTCGCTTCTGCTACCGTCGGTACCGATAAGCGTACGGTCATCCGCAACCCCGATACCCAGACCCAATATTAAGTTTTTGGCGAAGGCTTTATCAATACCGATGCTGATACCATCGCTATTAAACTGCAGGTTTTTGCTAGTAGCTAACGAGTTAGATCGTCGACTTCCAAAATTGATATTGCCTTCGACCCAGATGTTGATGCCACCCGCTATACCCCCGGTATCGGCCACATTACTGCTGTAAGACAAATTCAGTGATTCAGATGACAGGCTGTCATATAAGCTTTTCGCAAGAGACTCCTGATTCGATAGGTTTTGTGACGTCCGAGCTAACGAAATTTCACTATGAACCGGCTTGGCAGCTACCTGTCGATCAAAACCGGGGACTAAAACATCGGTAAGGCTGTCGATCGCAAAACTGCTGTAATTTTGCTGCGCGAAACGCCGATGCAGCGAATCCATGCGCGACTGGAAATTGGATATCTGTGCTCTGGAAAAACGTTTGGCGGTTTGAGCCTGAGCCGAGACCAATCCGATAACCGTTTGATCATTGTTAGGATCAACCTCTCCCGAGCTACCGGTGAGATTAACCGTTCTCTCAGTAATACAGTTTGCACAATCTGGTGCTTGTGGCAAGGTTACCCTGAGTACTGCACTTTTAGCGCCGTCAGTCAGCGGGTTAAATGCAATTTCGATGGTACAGTGTCGGCCATCGTGTACCGGCCCGAAGCTGTCAGAGCAGGTGCCGCCGGTGATCGAAAATTCGGCTGCGTCGGCACCACTAATCGATGGCTTATTTAGATCTACGGTACCTTTACCAGTATGTACTGCGGCTACATATATGGTTTGGGCATTGCTGGTGCTACCAGCCTCTAGATTGCCAAAGGTTAATGTTGGCGCAGGAGCGCCGTGCCCGTCAACCGCAATGGCCAGGCTGGTGCCGACGCCGATACACTGGGTGTTTCCGCCGCAGTCGGCCAGCGCCGGTAACGAAAAAACAACTAAAAACGGCAACATAAAGAGAAAAGACAATCGCTGTATTGCCTTTAGAGGGGTAACGTTTTTCATGTGATCGTCCTGATAATTCGGCGGAATAATAACGAATACAACATCGACGATGCTATAAGGCCATACCTGAATGAAAAGTAACACTTATCACCAGTTAAGTAACACTCATCTTACCTGTGAATACGATCCTTTTGAGAGGAAAGTGTATTGGGGTTGGCAACATGGCAATCTTTCTTGTCATGTAATATGTGAGCAGAAGCAAAAAACTTAAACACTATTATAGTGTCTATTTGTGAACGTGTATATCCTACAATACCTTTAAACAGTAACCATTTCGAAAACTGCTATTGTAATAACGTTTTTTGGATTGAAAGCTTAGAACGATAATACTGTATTAAATATAAACCAATAGTAAACATTATATTGGCTACAATATCGCCAATAATTAATGCCCAATAACTTTTCAAATATAGGGCGAGAATAATTACTACTATTGAAGAGTTTAACTTTTGTATGATGGATAATCTAAATTTTCTTTAAAAGTAATATTCTTGGATTTTTAATCGCATTAATTATTATAATCAATGATGATATTTTCAATGCATCTTGTAGAAGAGGTTGCTCAAAAAAGAAACTAAGTGGAATGATAAAAAAGAATATAAAAACCTGAATTCAAGAAATCCAAATACTCACTTTTGATAAAATATCTAAAATGTACAAGATGTATCTATACCTGTACCTACAATATTGATGTAGAAATTTGCTCACATTGCGGTAGTGCAGTTAAGGTCATCGCCGATACGTCGGACCGCTGTATAGAAGATCAGCAAGTCATTGAAAATTCTGTCCCATCTTAAGAAAAAGCACGGGCTATCCTCTCCTGATTTCCTACCTGAAACCAGAGCCCTGCTTCAAAACAGCTTGCTTGGCTGACATAACAATAGTTTGATAATTCTACTCGCTGACACCAATAGGCGGTAGGGCATCGCTATTGGCTAATGACTGTTTCTGCTTGCAATGACGAAAAACTCTTGAGAAATGGTTAGGGTTGCTAAAAATCTGGCTATTAAGATGAGGGTTTATTGATTATTGGAGATAATTCTGAAAATTAACATCCGTGTATACGGCTTTTAACCTTTAACTACTTTTGAACAAGGCCTGGCAACTAAGCTAGCGGGAGCCAGTCCACATCAGTTACTCTTTGAAGGGTCAATAAGCAAGTCGGAGGATGTAAGTTTAACCACTAATGCAGCACCTTCATCAGTCAAGGATAAAGAAGCTTGCTTACAACTATTAAGTGGTGCCAATGGTGGCAATGGTGGCAAGGTACTTGTTTTGAAAAAGGCGCTAAACACCATTGTCAGCCTGGCGTTTAGGTCTCAGCCATTACACGCAGGCCGCAAGGTTACTTTTTAATACATGTCGACGGCGGTCCTAACAACACCGTTCCTAAAGTTTCAGATATATCCATAGGTTCAACTGCTTATGAGCTAAAAAGTCACGACATTATTGAACTCGCAGGTGTTAAGATTGAGTTTTATCTGAAATAAGCTAGGTTTTATAGCCAGTGCTTTTTTTGCCTAAAACAACATGTATTTTTTCTGGGGGACGATCAATGCTAATTCAACGCATTTTGAGGATAACACTGGGTGGCGTCATCCTCCTCGCGCTTTTGATCGACACTTTTGGCATCATCAAATACCCTTTCTTAAACCAACTAGAAAACTGGACTTATGATGCACGATTAAACTACAAACGGCTTAACACGATAGATGACCGGATTGTAATTGTCGATATCGATGAAAGTTCATTGGCCTTAGAGGGTCGATGGCCTTGGAGTCGAGATAAACTAGCGGTTATTGTTAATAACTTATTCGACGTGTACCAAGCAGATGTCGTTGGGTTTGATATTGTATTTGCCGAAAAAGATGAAAGTTCAGGACTAAAAGAATTTGAATATTTAGCGTCTACAGAATTAAAAGACGACCCACTCTTTCACAAGGCTTTAGATAATATTCGCCCCAGTTTGGAATATGATCAAATCTTCGCGAGAGCCCTTGAAGATCGAAACGTTGTTATGGGCTACTACTTTAAATCTAACATGTCTGGAAATGAAATTGCTCAATCAGGTCTCTTACCTCCAGCTGTAACAAAAATTACTGAACAATTGAGTTCTCGTTTACCGATTAACAAAGCACTGGGTTATGGTGGAAATCTTGAGATTTTACAGTCTTCTGCTCGTTCTGGTGGTTTTTTTGACAATCCTTTTGTTGATTCAGATGGCGTTTTCCGTCGTGTCCCACTGATTCAAATACATCAAGACCGAGTGTATGCTTCATTTGCGTTATCCACCACGCAAGCTTATCTTAAGAACTCTGATATCAAATTGAATGTTGTTAATAATGGAACTAAAAACGATCAGTATTACGCTCTAGAATCAGTTCATCTTAATGAGCTCAGCATTCCAGTAGATAGCAATGGCGCTGTCTACGTGCCGTTTCGTGGGCTGGTTTATAGCTTTCCTTATGTTTCAGCACACAAAATATTACATAAAAAAATCGCCCCAGATAGTCTCAAAGGCAAGATAGTTTTGGTTGGAACAACCGCTCCCGGTTTACTAGATTTACGATCAACACCCGTTCAAAGCATTTATCCTGGGGTTGAAATACACGCCAATATTATCTCTGGTATTTTAGATCAACGCATTAACCATAGCCCTGCTTGGGTGATTGGTTATGAATTTATAATTCTAATTCTAATCGCTGCGACCATGGCCTTCTTACTTCCGGTTAGCTCGCCTTTCATGGCTACTGTGGCAACAACAATAGTTTTAATTTTGACCGTTAGTGGCACCTTAATGGCATGGAATAGTCATATTATTTTACCCCTTGCCAGCCCTGTATTACTGATTTTTCTGACCTATATTTTACACATGAGTTATGGTTTTTTCATCGAGTCTCGTGGCAAACGCCAGCTCGCTCATTTATTTGGCCAATACATTCCACCAGAAATAGTCGATGAAATGAGTAAATCACCCACTAAATTTTCACTGGATGGCGAAAACAGAGTGATGACTGTTTTATTTTCTGATGTCCGTGGGTTCACGACTATTTCTGAAGGCATGGACCCTAAACAATTAACCCAGTTGATGAATGCGCTTTTGACCCCTATGACCCGAGTCATTCACAAACATCGTGGCACTATAGATAAATATATGGGTGATGCGATTATGTCCTTTTGGGGCGCTCCATTACAGGATCCAGACCACGCTCGCAATGCATTACATGCTGCAATGGAGATGATGATTGAGCTAAAGATAATGCAAAAAGATTTTGAATCCCGTGGATGGCCACCTGTTAATATTGGCATAGGGCTTAATACAGGAAACATGAATGTTGGTAACATGGGATCTGAGTTTCGAATGGCTTACACCGTATTAGGGGATTCCGTTAACCTAGGCGCAAGGCTTGAAGGATTAACAAAAGAATATGGTGTTAACATTATCGTTAGTGAATCAACCAAAAAAAGTGTGCCAGAATTTACTTATCGTGATTTAGATTTGGTAAGAGTGAAAGGCAAAAATGAACCCATAGCGATTTTTGAACCCATAGGTCATGAGGATGAAATTGATGAGGAAACCACATTAGAATTATCCAAATATAATCAGGCACTTAAAAGTTTTCGCGCCCAAAACTGGGATCAGGCTGAGACAGCTTTCTTTGCCTTAAGTCAAATACATCCTGATCGGTTTTTATATCAAGTTTACTTAGATCGCGTCACTCACTATAGAGACCACTTACCCAGTGACGATTGGGATGGTGTATTTACACACACCTCAAAATAGATAAACGGGTATGTTCACCAGTTAGCCTACAGCTTTTTTAGAAGGATTTTAATGCCTCTTTTTACGTCTTACTCGCTCTACACATAGTTGATACGAATACTACTTTGTGCTGGTAATGCCGACAATTTGGGTGGTTTTGCTAGCGACTACTATTGGGGTTCGTCGCAGAGTAATAGTGGCAGTGCATGATCCCAGTACTTCGCCAATTGCAATCAGGACGCCCGCGATTAGTAGAGCACACGAGTGTGCGTGTTGTTCGGGCTTTTTAACCCTTTTTTTATACCGCGCAGCTGTCGATTTTTATAGCGTTGTTATGACTTGCCGGTGTAACGAGTGCAGGGGATAATTGAATACGTTACAGTTTGTTATGACATCACCTGATATGGTTAATCGTAATGTCCGCTAAACTGGCGACAGCCCATCGCTGCCAACGTTTACATACTGACCTAAGTCAAAAGCCATCTCATCTGAGGTGGCTTTTTTGCTTAGTTGCTCATAAAGCTGCCTGTAATATAGAACGTGTTTTTCAACCGTTTTTACTGTGAGGGTTAATTGACTTCCTTTGAAGTCATAATCTAGGAAATCACAAAATTATCGGGAACCATTTTGAACAGCTTTAGCTGGCCCGAAGGGTGAAGGCAGGATGCCTGGAATAAATCCATTTTCAATCTTATCGATGTAGGTTTTGTCAGGATACTTCTCAACTCTTAGTCAGTTCAATATCTGGTTTAATTGTTGGTGATTAACAAGATCACTCAGGAGGCTCATCTACTGCCAACGAATCCATCATCGAATACTAGACTGAGAAAGAAACTCAATTATAAAACACGAGCTGAAAAATGGCCGAACATGTGGCAGCATTAGCTGCTTAATCGGTTATTCACTTCAAGCTTGAACCTGGCTCCTAAAAGGCCAGGTCGAAAATCCGAATAATGATAAATTAGGCATACAGCCCCCTGATTGCAGATACCCTGGGTTTCCCCGCAAATAAAATTTGGTCTAGAAATGGAAATGAGCTCCCTGAAAAATAGTATAGAGACGTCTCGCCAAGAGACAGACAAAGTGTCGATTTTCCCAATTTCGCAGGCCACAACAGCGACATTCACCGACCTTTATTTTCGTTTGACGTTCTTCTTCTTCATTCAAAAAGGCACCAAACGGTTGCTGACACCGACACAAGGCAAAATGGTCGGGGAAGAAGGCGATTTGATGATTTTCCCGCCTGGCTCCATGGTCACAATGGAAAACCGACCAGTATTAAACGACAGCTATCGTGCTCTGGGCGTTTGCTTTACCCACGACCTTATTGATGCCATTTACGCTGATCTTCCAACGCCCAAGGCTGCACTGGGTGTGCAAATCCTGCGATCTGAAACCCATCACCCCGCCGATATACTGACCTTGATCCAGGCTACCCTAGACAATGAAGCTTTACCCGCATCGATCCGCCAACACCGCCTGCTTGAGCCCTTGATCTGGCTGCGTGAACGGGGAATCTATTTGCCCACGCAGGTGCAAGATCAACCTATCAGCAAAGTACGCAGCTTGATTGAAACTGATCTCAGCCATCCCTGGCGAACGGACGAAGTGGCCGAGCACTTCGCAATGAGTGAAGCTACGATGCGCCGTTGGCTATCAAGAACTGGACACGGATTCGCCAAGATACTGTTGCACACCCGACTCGAATATGGGCTGAGCTTGCTACAAACAACAGATGCACCGATCTCGCAAATTGCGCTAGATTGCGGATTCAAAACCCCATCGCATTTTTCGGACGCCTTCAAAAAAAGGTTTTGGATTAAACCAAAAGACATTCGTGTAACTGCAGTTTGATCGTAATCCGACATTTCTTGATTGGCAGTTGGAAGCGTTGGGTGTTGGGACAGCTAAACTAGTGTAATAAATTCAAACAATTCGTGAAACCCTGAAAGGACATCCACATGCTACGAACTTCACTATTCGCTTCTTTAATAGTTACCGGGATAATTGCAACACCAGTTCTTGCTGATAACTTTACGTTGTCCAGCCCAGACATTGCAGAAGGCCAGCAACTTGAATCGACACACGTTTTTCAAGGCTTCGGTTGCCAAGGCGGTAACGTTGCACCGACGCTTACATGGACTGGCGCGCCCAAAGGTACCAAAAGCTATGCCGTCACCGTTTATGACCCAGATGCCCCGACGGGCTCTGGCTGGTGGCATTGGTTTGCATTCAACATCCCTGCAGAGGTAACCAAACTTACGTCTGGTGCCGCCATCAGCGACAGCGTGGTCGAGCTGAACAACGACTACGGAACCGCTGGTTTCGGCGGAGCATGCCCGCCTCCAGGCGAAGTACATCGCTATGAGTTTACCGTGCACGCTTTGAGCACAACGCTAGAAATCGACGGTACTGCCAGCAACGCGTTAGCTGGCTTCATGGTCAACGCAAACAGCCTTGCATCCTCAACCATCACTGCAGTCTATAGTCGTTAAAAATATGCCCCAGCTTGTACTGGGGATAATCATTTCCTATTCTCGGAGTAACCTATGAAAATTTCAATCGACAGCTGGCCTAACGGTGCGCCAATTCCATCTAAATTCGCCTTCGGCAAAATCCCAGAAGAGGGCCGATTCGAATTGGCTGGAAACATCAACCCTGCAATTGCCTGGAGTGACGCCCCCGCGGATACCAAATCATTCGCGATCATTTGCCACGATCCTGACGTGCCATCTTCGGGTGAGGACGTGAATCAAGAAGGCAAAACAGTACCTGCTGATCTGCCACGGGTAGACTTTTATCACTGGGTTTTGTTCAATGTTCCTTGTGCTGTGAGCCAAATCGCCGAAGGTGCCGATAGCGCGTCTGTAACGCCAAAAGGTAAGATGCCAGGTCAGCAAAATCACGGCCTTACCGGGATTAATAGTTACACCGATTGGTTTGCTGGCGATACGGATATGGGTGGAAACTATGGTGGGTATGATGGCCCATGCCCGCCTTGGAACGATAGCATCATGCACCACTACCATTTTTCCGTGTATGCGCTGGACGTCGACCATCTAAAGCTGAGCGGAGCGTTTACTGGCAGTGACGCAATATTAGCGATGCAAGGTCATGTGTTGGCGCAAGCTTCACATATGGGAACCTACAGTATGAATCCAGACATCAAATAGTCTAAAGGTAATCCAGAAGTCAATACTTGCATGGGCGCATAGGGTTTGACCAGCCTAGCTCAATGATACTATAAACTTTAAACGCCAAATCAGCTTGTAATTTGGCGTTTAAAGAGCCTAATTAAAGGGGTTGGAGGTACATGAGAATCCCTCACAATAATGAAGATATCGTATATGTTCAGGAGAACGAAATTTATACAGGAAAAGGTAATTCCGATGCCAAGAAAACTAAGGGTGTATCTGCCAGGCATACCAAATTATGTTGTTCAACGTGGCAATGGTAAAAATCCTTGCTTCTTCGAAGAAGACAATTATTGGTTCTTGCTGGATTGCTTGGGTGATGCATGCGAGCGATACGACGTCGCTATTCATGCCTATGTATTTATGACTAATCATATTCACCTATTAATGACGCCCTGTACAGAATCCGGTATATCTCGAGTGATGCAATGGTTGGGTAACCGATGGGTTCAATACACCAATAAGATTATCGGGAAACTGGCACCCTCTGGGAGGGTCGTCATAAAGCTAGTTTGATAGATGCGGAGCAGTATTTGCTAAACGGTTACCGGTCTATTGAAATGAACCCTGTGCGAGCGAATAGGGTTCATCATCCGGGTCATTACCGGTGGTCGAGTTATCATTATCATGCAACTGGAATTCCTGCAAGCATTGTTAAAGATCACGAGGTATTCCTGCGAATTGCATTAACACCAGAAGAAAAAATGTACCGTTATCGATAGCTATTTCGTAAAGGCCTGGATTCTAGAGATGTCCATGATGCGCCAAAAGCAGTGGCGTTTTCTGTACCGCTCGGAAACAACCTTTTTAAAGAACAGATTGAGGCGACATTAGTTAAATCAGTTTATTACACCGCACGAGGAAGGCCTAAACAGGGTAAATTGAGTAATGCTACTATTACGAATTATCCCTATGTACCTCCGACCCCTTTAATTACAGATGGGCTGCCCCCCCCCTGAGGATGTGGGTAAGATTTTTAACCTTGCCTCAATGTCGGTCATCGCTAAAATTTTCTGTCAGGGCTGTTACGGCGGTTTTCAATTCTGCACAACTCTTCTCCAACGCCTTTTCGTAAGTAGCGACCAACAAAGCAAAGTTATTTTCGTCTAAACCCGTCATTTTATTGAGTCGATACTGGATTTTTTGTCATATTCATTAGTTTGATCAACGATGTTCGCAACCCGGTTTAGAACCTAGGCAAAGTTCGCAACTTCTCGTTTTTGTTAAGCGCTAGCGTCGGGATCGATGGGCTGTTGACTCGTCGCTGATGCACTCTCACGAGACATTGAAGTATGGACTTCTTCGCCTAAGCATTTATTAATTAATTTGAGCAAAAGAGCTAATTCGATTGGTTTTCCACAGACATCATTCATGCCCACATCGGTATATTCGGTAATATTACCGGATGAAATATCAGCCGTCAGGGCGATGATCGGGATGTTGGATCTAGGATCATCCATTGCGCGAATAGAAGCTGTGGCCTCTAAGCCGTCCATCACAGGCATGCGAATATCCATCAATATAACGTCAAAATCACCGGAGTTAAGAAGATCTATGGCGCACTGACCATCCTTCGCAATTTCAACCGAGTGATCTAATTTAGCTAAAATGGCCCTTATGATATGTTGGTTAACCGTATTGTCTTCGGCCACTAATATTTTCAAAGACCGCGCCGCCACCCATCGATCTATGTAGGCTCTCTTATCTTTTGTTACCACTGTTTTTTTGGCGGGCTGGTAGCAAACCGTAAACCAAAACGCTGAACCGATACCCTTTGTGCTATCAACACCAATTTGACCGCCCATCAATTCTACCAACTGCATGGAAATCGACAGACCTAACCCCGTGCCACCGTAGGTTCTGGATGTTGAACTGTCTGCTTGAGTGAAGGCGGTGAAGAGCCTATCTATCGCCTTGTCACTCAATCCGATTCCGCTATCGGTAATGGTAAACCGAAGTATTAATTCATCCTGCTCATTCGGTTCTGGTTTGACAGCAACCTCAATCCTGCCTGTACTAGTGAACTTCATTGCATTACTGAGAAGATTGGATAATACCTGGCCGATCCTCAACGAATCAGCATGGATGGATTCTGGTAAATCGTTATCTAATTTGATATCTAGGGTTAAGCCTTTGGAAGTGATGCTGGGGCCGAACAGGTGAGAATTATCGCGGACAAAGGATGCTAGGTGAAAATCCGTGGGAGAAATCTCGAGTTTTCCGGCTTCTAGTTTGGATTGATCAAGAATCTCATTGAGGATTGACATTAAGTTTTTGCCCGACGACTTAATGCTGGTTGCCCAATCCAACTGTTGGGGTGATAAATCGGTATCCAGTAGCAAATCTGACATACCGATGATCCCCGCCATCGGTGTTCGGATTTCGTGACTCATGGCGGCAAGAAACTGGCTTTTGGTTTTATTAGCCGACTCTGCATGTCTTTTTGCCTGCTCGAGGTTTGCGGCAAATACTTCGAGTTTTTCGCGGGCTAGCAGTTCTTTATCTTGGGATTTCCTGATCTCGGTCACGTCCCGCCCTACCGCTTGAATCTCAATCAGAACTTGGTTTGAATCGAATACCCCTTGATCGATCCACTCGATTATTCTGCGTTCCCCGGAAGCACTTACCATCAAGTTCTCGTGCGTTTTTCTGGGTTTTTCAACACTGAGTTGAGAGAAGTTCACTTTGACAGCTTCACACTCATTGGGGGGGATATATTGATAGATGGAATGACCTAAAAGCTCAGATTTGCCGTTACTTATAAATGAAATGTACGAATCATTGACAAAAGTTAATACACCATCTGGGGTTAACAGGCCAATTAAGTCCGATTGTGAATGCACTAGAGAGCTAAATCTTTGCTCACTCGCCAGCAGCTTTACTTCGGCTTTTTTACGCTCAGTGATGTCTTGGATAGATAACAACGATTGTGTTACCTGATTTTTTTGGTCAAAAACGTACTGGCAGGATTGTTGAATATACCGTATTTCGCCATCGCGTCTGACAGCCCTGTATTCAATATTTTGGGCCATACTGCCCAGGTTCTCATTTTCGTAATAGGTTTGGAATAACTCTTGATCAGCCGAATAGATCAGCTTTTTTCTTCTATCCAAATTGACGAAGGCCGCGAGAAACTCGTCTTTAGTGTGTCCAAAAATACTCGCATACTCCTCCGACACGATGGTATATCTCTTCTCAGAATGGTCCCAGATCGCGTAGCCAAGATTTGCCATTGCAGCGCCTTGGGTTAGTAAAGTTTCGCGTTCTGTTAGTTCTTTAGTTCGTTTCAGAACCTGAAACTCTAGTTCGTCGTGCGCTTTGTGTAATTCCGCCTCGATTCGTTTACGATTGGTGATATCCTCGTGGAGTGTTACTACTCGGCCCCAGGATTTCTCGTATCCTGCCACCAGAAAAGAAAAGGTACGAGATATAAAAGGGCTTCCATCGACTCTTGTGTCAAAACGCTCTCCTCCAAAAAAACCATACTGTTTTAACAGGTTTTGGATTTCATTTGAGTAAAATTCTATCCACTCGTCATTCCACCAATTATCGATATTCTCCTCTTCATTGAGAAAGGATTCTTTTGTGGCTCTATGAATTTTTAGCAGAGCCTCATTCACGTTGATAACTCTTACGCTACTTATCAAATTGCGCAAAACTGTCGGATTTTGACGGAAGTATTCAGTGAGATTATCGACGCCACTGGAGACTAGCTTATCAACTGCCTCTTTAATCGTAGAATAGTCCTCCTCCTGTGCACCCAGTGGCATATTTTGAAACAACAATTTATACTGATCATTGCCTAGGTTTGACGCTTTTTGGGCCTTATTTAGATCTTGAATTAGACATTTAATCTCGGTCAATAGCTCTTTTCTGGAGAGTGTAGAATATTCGAAGGTAGGTGACCTGGTTTTCACTGCATTGTTCTTATAAAATGCAACTAAAGCAGTATTGATTTTTAAGCCTTCGATATTTATTCATGAGCTTTAATTCCCATCCGTATGACAGTGGTCCCAGCTCTCAAGTAACCCGCATTACCCTTAATAACTGAAGATGTAATAATATATTGATAGTGAGTATAGTTGACAATGTCCACAGTTTTGACTTTTGATGGTGTGTAATGACTAAGTAATCCAGTAGGGGCTCAAAGCCACATTAAGTAATATTTGTCTATGTTAGTGCCGTGGCTGTATATCTAATCACAATTAGGATAAAACCCCCATCCACTGATTTCAATTTTCAGAATTATCTCCAATATTCAATAAGCCCTCGTCTTATGAGCCGGACTCCCAGGACCATTTTTAAGAAAAACCTCCTAATCGTATATATGAACGCTCCCCAATAATCAAGCAAATAAATCCTGTTCCTCAATATTTATTAAGAAATTTTATTGGCAATCAGTGACACCAGCCTTTTTGATAAATCAACATCTAATAAAAATAACGATAACAAAGAAAACTATCCAGCGTCTGTTGACAGTGATTATTGTCTGGTTCACTGTCGCGCCCTAATGAGATCCGCACCTGACCGCCTTAAACACCCACTCAGTCTGTATTTAAACTGCGTCTAAACTAGGCTCTAGTCAGGTGGGACATAACCTCTTTTATTCATTATTGTGTCAGTTACCAAGGGTTAGAGTGATTAAAACCTAGGTTGATACATTGTATTTTTCTGCCTCAATGTCCAAGCTAAACGGACCAGCCATGCTGTTGGTGCTACGATTGCCTTAGGTATGCCTCGTCGCTTTGCTACGCTATGAGCTCAGCGATTTAACGGGCCCTTTTTACCTTTGCTACGAAATAAGACAGCTCGTGCGCCATGGACCAATTGTTTGCGAAAATAGCGGTTGCCTCGTTTGGTAATGCCGCCACTATTTAACTTATCAACACAAACCCCTTTAAAAGACACCCATCAAAATAAATTGACATAAAATCTTCGTCTGCGGGGTTATTTTTCTGAACTTTCACAAAAAGATGTTGTAATGCCAAGATCAAGAAAGTGTAATGGTTCTATTCATCGATTGATTGATGGACAGACACTCTTCGATTGTTCCATAAGCTATAAAGTGGCTTAAATATTATGATAAAAGATTGAACGTTGGAGCTGTGATATCAGAAAATGGGAATATATAAAAGCGATGCATCTAGACCCAGCAAAGCAAAAAACAGAATCAGACTGTGATAAGGCAGCATAACTTTTTAATTTAAGGCGAAAGTTCTCTTGAAATTTACCGTTGTTAACTACCAATACTCTCAAAGAAGGTGTATAAACTTTGTCCTTAGCCAACACATGTTCTGGTTGAGGGATATTCTCTTGGGCATCTCTTAATAACTTCTGATTACCTTCAGCTTTGCGGACGTCTTTTTCGCACTCGTTATCCGCTTCGTCTATTACCCCTGCTTTTATCATTATTTAAATAAGGTGCAGTAGCCGTTTGTCTACGATTCGATGGTAGCGGTTGCAGTGCTAATTAGGGCATCAATTTCTTGACTGATTACGTTATAGCTTAGAAGTTGATCAAACCAGTGGGTAACCACAATGTCGCTTTGAAGCCCTAATAAAACGCCCAACACATTACCCCGATGAACATTGTCTCCCCCTAGACTGGTATTCACTTTAAGCGCTTGCCAAGGGTCATTTAAGTATTTGTAGGCTAAATACAAGACAATAGGCCAGGAATCTGAGATGTAACAGGCGGGTGAAAATAACTGTCCTACTACTTGATGATCGGGCAAGTTGCGTTTAACTAAACCTGCTACATCCAAACCTGATGGACCATTACCAGCGTCTATTAAAAGCGCTTTAACGCCCTCCTCGTTGGGACCCTCCATAAGACCACAAAGCAGTTTTACATAGCGATCACAAACAAGCATCAAAGAGTCATCAGGATGCGTTAGCGCTAAATGTTCGCGACAGGTAATTTGTATTGCAGACTCGCTGACACCTTTAAGACGTTCAGAAAAAACTAATGGGGCTATTGTGACTAAACCACCAATTGAAGCAGTGTCGTGAGTTTTCATGGCACACTTTTCTGCTTTTCGGCCTTGTGCAAAATGCGCGAAAAATCCTCGATGATATGACTCTGCATAGGTGTCTGGATGAGCAGGGGGCTGTGCTGTCATAAAATCAATGTAGGCCTGTACAAATGTTTGTCTGTTGTAGCTTTCAACTGTATCGGCAAGGACCCGCATTA
>Ga0307489_10001005_pt1 | contig 18125 bp, 27 predicted proteins | sample SB12metaG_FD_202247 | JGI IMG/M metagenome (GOLD analysis project Ga0307489, IMG submission 202247) | Sea-ice brine microbial communities from Beaufort Sea near Barrow, Alaska, United States - SB 1.2 | ecosystem: Environmental > Aquatic > Marine > Coastal | place: USA: Alaska | collected...
TTTTAGGGTGAAGCCTCAAAACCTTTCAAGCCACCCTATCAAGTTACTTCGCCAATTAGATTTAGGAGCAGATAGATAGTCTCAAAATTCTAGGGTGAAGCCTCAAAACGAAAGGCAATAAGGTCAATATTTTAGGGTGAAGCCTCAAAACCTTTCAAGCCACCCTATCAAGCTCTTTCGCCTTTTAGAGTAAGGAGCAGATAGATAGTCTCAAAATTTTAGGGTGAAGCCTCAAAACCTTTCAAGCCACCCTATCAAGCTCTTTCGCCTTTTAGAGTAAGGAGCAGATAGATAGTCTCAAAATTCTAGGGTGAAGCCTCAAAACGAAAGGCAATAAGGTCAAAACTTTAGGGTGAAGCCTCAAAACCTTTCAGCCCACCCTCAAGCCATTCCATGTTGTGGAAGTCCGTCATCAGTATTTATGCGAACCAAACAGACGGGGAGTAAGCTGAGAAATGTCGACAGATATTGAAGGAGAAGGGGGTGACGTCATGGGCTGTCGGCGGCTCCGGCGCTGAACCAGGCCCGAGCAGGAAGGGATACTTCTGGCCCGCCCGCCCTGACACACCGTACTGGCGCACTCACTTGTCGGATTGTTGACGGCGGGCTTGGGCACCGCTCATGCTCGACCAGTCGACCCGCAAGGTCACTCACTACGCGTAGTTCCGTTCCTGTTCCAGCTCAACTTGAGCATCTTCGAGGTACCAAGTGGGTATCCTAGAGTGGCGTCAGGGACAACCACGGCTACGTTGAGCACCCACCCACGGAAGTACTATGACAAAGTGCGTGAAACCACTTACGAGTAGACACTTAGCAACAAGTAGTACTGAGTAGTCCAAAAGGAGCGTTTTGATTGGTCGATCGGGCACTAAGTAGCACTAAGTAGCACTCAGTCTCACTTAGTGTCTAAGTGGTTTCACGCACTTTGTCATAGTAGTGACATGACAGGGTGAGCTGAGACGGCATGAGCGGGCTCAGGGTCACAACCACAGCTATGCCGGATATCATCTGAGGTGAAAGGGGAACGTGTTTAAGGCCAGGGAGGAGGATGCGGCGAGTGTGTACGGGTACACCGATACTCTACTAGCAAACAGTCATCAAGTCAGGGAACGGGTGGCCAGGTTATGGAGGAAGACGCGGCGAGTGTTTACGGGTACACCCATACACTCTGGGGTAACCAGCCGGTCGGGGTGAATGGGCGTGCCAGACGCCGCCAGTGTTTACGGCTAAACCGGTACAATATGAGCGAATAGCCAGGATGAGCTGAATGAGCATAGCCCCTGCCCCACGGTGTGCGCGGTGGCCTACGCCATGTTCCTCAGCCGCGAGCCGCAGCATGGGCCACAACTGAAGGACCCGTCCTCCATTGTGGTGCCGCTGATCGGCGTGCCGCGAGAGGACTTTGCGCTGCGCACGGCGGGGCCTGCCGCCGCGTCCCCTCACTGCTTGCCCATAGTGCACCAGTACACCGCTACAGCCGTTGCGTCCGGGGCCTGCCGCGGCATGCCCTTACTGTTTGATCATAGTGTACCGGTACACCGCTTCAGCCGTTGCGTCCAGGGCCTGCCGCGGCGTCTCCTGACTGTTTGCTCGCAGTGTACCGGTACACCACCGACACCGTTGTGTCTAGGGCCTGCGTCCCCTGACTGTTTGCTCGTAGTGCACCTGTACACCGCTGCAGCCGTTGTGTCCAGGGCCTACCGCCGCGCCCCCTGACTGTTTGCTCATAGTGTGGGAGTACCTTGTACACCGTTGCCACCGTTGCGTCCAGGGCCTGCCACGGCGTCCCTTAAGTGTGTGCTCAACATAGTGTACCGGTACACCACTGCCGCCGTTTCGTCCAGGGCCTGCCACGGCGTCTCCTGACTGTTTGCTCATAATGTACCGGTACACCGGTGCCGCCGTTGCGTCCAGGGCCTGCCGCGGCATCCCCTGACTGCTTGCTCATAGTGCACCGGTACACCGCTACAGCCGTTGCGTCCAGGGCCTGCCGCCGCGTCCCCTGACTGTTTGCTCGCAGTGTACCGGTACACCACCGACACCTTTGTGTCTAGGGCCTGACGCGGCGTCCCCTGACTGTTTGCTCGTAGTGCACCTGTACACCGCTGCAGCCGTTGTGTCCAGGGCCTACCGCCGCGTCCCCTGACTGTTTGCTCATAGAGTGGGAGTACCTTGTACACCGCTGCCGCCGTTGCGTCCAGGGCCTGCCACGGCGTCCCTTAAGTGTGTGCTCATAGAGTACCGGTACACAACTGCCGCCGTTTCGTCCAGGGCCTGCCGCGGCGTCCCCTGACTGTTTGCTCATAATGCACCTGCATATCAATTTTCGTGCCGCCGCCGCTACCGCCGCCGCCGCCGCCAGGTTGAGCTCGACAGGGAAGGTGTGTACAGCCAGGGAGGATGATGTGGCGAGTGTGTATGGGTACACCGGTACACTATGAACAACCAGTCAGGTTCAGTTGGAAAGGGAAGGTGTGTACAGCTAAGGGGGAAGATGCGGCAAGTGTATTGGTAGATCAATACACTATGAGCAACCAGGAGTGTGTGGGCAGACACTGCCTGTGGGACGCGGCCTGGCTGTTCGCGGACCTGGGCATTGACGTCGCCGCACTCACCTTCGCCGACGACCTCGACCCGCTGCTGCTCGAGTCGACCGGCCGCCTGTCAGCAGGGGCTTATATTCGTCCACCTTGCAGCTCAACGTAAGCGCCTTCTGTGGGACCAGGGGTGTTTAGGCGGTGTTGAGGGGGTATCTATGGCGGGGTTGGAGGGGGTGTTCACGCATTTAGGGATATTTTGAGTGTCAGTTACGGCTCAGGTTGAGCTGAGAAGTGGACGAGTGTAAGCCCCTGCCTGTGGGAGCTCATCCTGGTGGACCACAACGTGCCCGCCGCTCAATTCAGGCCGCTGCTGGCGAAGGTGACGCGCGTGATCGACCACCACGAGGTAAGGCGGTGCAGGTTGACCCGATGAAGCCCATTTTGACAGCGCCTCGAACTAAGCACTTGAAACTGGAGCATGTCACACTGCTTTCGAGTTTTGCTTTCAATTTCAACTTGCGCCGCCACCACGAGGACGAGGCGCTGTACCCGCCCGACGCAGCCGCGGACATCGCGCTCGTGGGGTGGGGCCTGACTGTTTGCCCATAGTGTACCGGTGCACCCGCCCGACGCCGCCGCGGACATCGCGCTCGTGGGGTGGGGCCTGCCGTATATAGCTTGCCACGTCATACAAGGTAGGATGCCGTTTGAGTCGAAGAGCGTGGGTTCTATTGTATGACCGGGGCTGGCAGACATTGCTCGCCACCTCATAGGCCGTCATGTTACTCAATAAACAGGGGTTCAACATACTTGTGAATGACGTCGCGGGCAGTATTTACGAGGCCCTGTCGTTGGATCGTGCGCCACGCTCGTGACGGAAGCCATCGTCGCGGCGGGCGCGGCGCCGCCTGAAGCGGCTGCCTGGGTAGGGCGGTGCACGTTGACAGTAGCGAAACCCGCGTTGAAAGCGCCCTTGGTGTCGAGGCTTGAAACCAAAGTGCCATAACTGCCTTCAACGTTTGCTTACAGTTTCAACTTGCGCCGCTACCCTCGGCAGGGGGGGCGACGGCGTCGGCGGCGGCGGCAGCAGGCGCGGCGGCGGGCGCTATGGGGTTGGGTGGCGGCGGCGTTCTGGCGCCGGGCGGGCCGGTGCCGCGCATGCTGGCCGCCGCCATCTGCCTGGACACGCAGAACCTCGACACCGCCGCCACCCGCTGCACGCCGCGCGACGTGGTAGGGGGGGGGCACACCATCATATACCCCGCCACGTCATCCAAACGCACGTGTAATAACCCCTCGTTCCTTGAGTTGAACTGCAAGTGAATCTTATGACGTGGCGAACAAAATCTGCCTGGCCGATCGCCCACTGAAACCGTCCGAGCCAGACCTAGTTAGCCAACTCAGACTGCTTCAGCCCGTCACGTCATCGATGCGCGTTCTGACCCCCCGTTTATGACGTTAAACGGCTTCGTATGACGTATCAAGCAACGTCTGTTAGGCCGTACGGAGTGAATGCGCTGGAGGTGTTGCTGCCCGCCGCTGGGCTGAACTTGGACCGGCGCGACGTGGAGTGGTTCTATCACACGCTCAAGCAGCGCCGCTTCGACCAGGCGGTGGGGCCGCTTACATTATCGCACTCGATCCCGGAAAGATGCGTGATTTCAGTTCAGATAGAGTCCGTATGCTGGGCCAGGGCGGCCACAAGCAGGGCGGCAGCGACAGCAGTGGTGTACTGGTGCACTATATGAGCAACCACAGTCTGTACTTAAATCCTCATCCTAAATCTTAAACCCTAAACCATAATCCCTAAACCCTAAACCCTGACGAACCTAAACCCTGAAACCCAGGCCCTGCCAGGCGGGTCTGCCTCCACGGGATCTGCTGCGGCGGGACTACAAGCAGTGGGACATGGTATGGCGGTTCAGGTTGACCCTATCACAACCACGTTGAAAGCACCTGGAACTGAGCGCTTGAAACTGAAATATGATTCACTGTTGCAAATTTCGCTTTCAATCTCAACTTGTGGGCGCTACGGCGTGGGGGGCTGGCACGTGGTAGGGCGGTGCAGGTTGACAGTATCAAAGCCCGAGTTGAAAGCGCCTGTGGTTTAAGCGCTTGAAACTATAATATAATACACTGCATTCAACGTTTGCTTTCAAATTCAGCTTGCGCCGCTACAGCCTGGCGTCGTTCGGGGTGCCGCTGGCGCGGATGGGGGATGCGGCGTCGACCGGCGCAGGGGCGGAAGCGGCGGCGGCGGCGCTGGCAGGGGCGACGGCGGGCGCGGCGGCGGAGGCGGCGGGGGCAGAGGAGGCGGCGGTGGGGAATGCGGCGGGGGAGTTGGAGGCGGCGGCGGCGTGCGACGCGTTCAGGGTGGAGCGCGGCGTCGACGTGCTGGTGCTCATGTGCGCCTTTGACGACCCGGCTGCCCATGGCGCTTTCAGGCGACAGCTGGCGCTCACTGCGGCCCCGGGCTCTGCCGCCACCGCACTGTTGCCGGGGCTAGTGGAGGCTCTGGGGCCGGGGCTCGGCGGTTTGAAGCCGGTGCAGGTGGGGGCAATGGGCCCGCTGGCGTTCGACCAAGGCGACGCTAAGGGTTCGCGGAAGAAGGTTCTGCCAATCATGCTCGAATATCTCTCAAGGGAGGGGGTGGCAAAGTAGAGCTAAGTCCGACTGCCTGTCCGAGCTATTGATATTAATATGCGTTAAGCTAGCTGCTTCTATTTGTAAAGCAGTAGGCAGTTGCTTCTCTGGCCTCTGGGCAGCTAGTAGCCCTCGCCTCCAAGTTCTTTTTGCAAAGTCACCCCTCGCGAGCCGCAAATGCCTGCCGCAACAAACGCGCACCCCCTGCAGCCCACACGCGTACACACCTCAATCCTGAAACCGTTCAATCACCTGCTCGGCCCCGCCCAGGCTGAATCATCGCACTCCTCCTTCGCATCCCGTCGTGTCGTATCATACTGGCTGGTAGTAGGAGACAAGGTGACAATATATGAACCGATATCGATATGGGATGATGATATGGGATTTCGATAAGGGAGATCGGACATCAATGAGATATCGAGAGGATTTTGATATGGGATGTGTGTTATCATACAGGTTGGTTGGAGGCGCGGACGGCGGTGGCGGGTCACGACACGATGCTTGACACAAGTAGCGCCATGAGTTTGTTTCATCGTTTGAAGTCAATTGTAACGCAGCTATGGTGTATGCGCTTGCTGGTATTCTGCATGGTGACGCCTGCAAGAGCGGCTACGGCGGGGCGGGGAAGCTGACGCCCGCGGCCCTCAGCTTCTCAGTGACGTAGGCTGTCTTCTCCGCGCTCCCTCTCAGGACATCCCACTCGAACCACGGCACGGAGAGGACCGTGCGGTAGCGCCTCCTCAGGAACTTGTCGCGCAGCTGCGTGCGCGGCGTCTTCGTCGAGGCGCGAGACGCGTCGCCTGGCGCGGCCCCCTTGCCGCCGTCAGAGATGTTGAAGAAGTGAGTCGGACCGTCGAACTCGATCGCGACTTCGTCGACGGGCAGAAACACGTCGATCGAAAATTTGCCACATTCTGACAGGCACTCCACCTCGCAGCGAACGCCGAGCTCGCCGATGATGGAAGCAGCGTCCTTTACCCAGGTAGGCGCCGAGACGCCCTCGCGAGCGTTGCGCATCCACGCCTCCCGCGCCTCGTGCATGATCCACGGCGGGAAGGTCACCACGTCCCGCACGTCCCCGCTGACCAACTCGGTATGTATCATGTGCGCGTGGAACAAAATGCGAAGACCAACATTCTTGAAAGAAACCGCATCGAGCCCACTGGCTACCCGCCACAGAGAGGGATAGCACGCGGGCAGCGGCCGGCTCTGCGTGGCGGCCAACATGAGGAAGCTCCACAGCGTATTCGCCAACTCCTGAGGGTTCATGCCCGGACTGGTCCGCACAACCGCCGCCTCCAGCGCCGCCCGCGTCTCAGCGCCCGGCAACAGCCCCAAGGTCGCAAAGCTCCATGCCGTATTGGCGACGGCCTGAGGATCCATGCGTGGACCGACCCGCACCACCGCGGCCTCCAGCGCCGCTAGCGACTTAGCCCCAAGCATCAGCCCCAAGGTCGCGAAGCTCCACGCCGTATTTGCCACGGTCTGAGGAACCATGTCTGGGCTCACCCGCACCGCCGCCGCCTCCAACGCCGCCCGCGTCTCAGCCCCCGGCTCCCGCCCCAACGTCGCGAATGCCCACCAAATGTTGCCAACGTCCTGCGCGTTCATGCCCGGACCCACGCGCACCACCGCGGCCTCCAGCGCCGCCCGCGCCTGAGCCCCCGGTTGCCGCCCCAACACCGCGAAGCTGTACACTGTGTTCGACACATGCTGAGCCTCCATGTCCGACGCCACCCGCACCGCCCGCTGCTCCAGCGCGGCCAGCATTTCCTGGACGCCCGAGTCGGCTGCGGCGAGCCTCCCAGCCGCGCTCATCTTCGACACGGCGTGAATCATGTTGGCCACGGCTTGCGGACCGAGCCGCCCGTCGGCGCACATGGTGCGAGCCCGCGCCATCAACCCGCGAAAGCCGTCGTCCGCCGCAATGTTGCGCGGAAACGACCTGTGGCTGCTGAGTTTGTAGAGCCGACTGAAAACGGTGGCCACGTTGACGTCGTTGAAGTTGGGCAGCTCGTCAGCCACCATGCGAAGCAGACCCTCGGGTGTCGCCTCCGTCAGGATGCGTTTGTTCAACGCAATGGCGCGTCCCATGCCATCCCCGCCGCCTCCGCCGCCGCGCCCTCCGCCGCCGCCTCGGCCGCCATCCCGCGCGTCGGCGCCGGAGCCCCCCCGCCCACCCCGCGCCGCGCCGCCAGCCGCCCGCTCTCCAACGCCCGACGCCCGCGTCGGGTCGCGGGCAAGGCGCTTGGCAGCGAGTTTTTTGTCGGCGGGAGAGGAGGAGCCGCCGCTTGCATCGCCGCTGGAGGAGCTCAGCGCGCGGGTCGCGGTGGGGGCGCGGCCCCATCCGCCACCGCCGCCACCGCCGACCCCGACCCCGAAGCGGGCGAACCCGAGGCCGATGGGGGACGAGTCCGCGACACCATCCCGGTCGCAGGCGGCACCCAGCAGCCGAAGCAAGTGAAGGGGAGGGTTCGCCAGGGCCAGCGGAACCCCGCCGAGCGCGCAGCGCAACAGGCCCGACCCCGCGCCGCACGCGCCAGCGGCCGCGCCCGCGCGGAAAACAGTCCGTGCCACCACGTGCATCTTGTTGTCGCGCACACCCGCGCGCGAGTGCTTTTAGTAAGCGCCGCCTGAAAACGGGGCGTTCCAAGAATATTCCGCCGAACGCCGCGAACGATGGATGACACGTCATCATTTGTGACGGGTCGGGATGGGGTGCCGAAGCAATAATTAGTTGGAGTTCGCCGCGCGCCTCAGGTTACTGCCACCGCCGCACGCTTCCAGAAAGCACCTTCGCGCTCCTTCCGTTCCGTCGAGTCGTGCCATCACCGTCGTCGACGTGAGGCGCGCGCGCGTGTTCGTGTTCTATCGGGGCGGCGTTCGGTTACCTGACTTCTGAGAGGGACCGGTCAAAGAATCCAAGAAATGGCGATGGCGTCACGGGCAGGGGCTTACACACGTCCACGTTTCAGCTCAACTTGAGCGCTTTGTATAGAGTAGGGGGTGCGCGTAGGGGTTGTGTAGCCCGTGTTAAGGGCGTGTTTGGGGGTGTGTAGGGTGAGTAGAGTGTTTTCTTGTGTCAGACACGGCACAAATTGAGCTGAGAAGTGGACGAGTGTAAGCCCCTGGTCACGGGTGTTGCTGGTGGCGGTGGTGTGCTGTGCGCTGCTGGGCTCCGCGTCTGGCAGGGGTGGTCATCATCGAGAGCAACCACTCGATCGACGTTGCATGCATTTAACGTCCTCCTCCTCCTCCTCCTGTTCCTCCGCGCGTCTGTGTGAGCATCCACGCTTTTTGCAAATGGTGAGTCACGCTCAATCTCGGAACGAAAGCCTGGTGCCTCCCTAAAGACGTGGACGCTTCTCTCTCTCACGAGCTTCAGAACACTGACTCGAACGCACAACGGAGCACTACTCACCTGCAAGGTGGAGGTTCAACAGAGGCGCGGACTCTGTTCTTGGTGGAGCGCTTCAGACCGTCGTTTGAGCGTGTACCCTCGGCCCGAATTCGGTTCTCCGTCCAGTTCAGGGGCTTACACTCGTTCACTTCTCAGCTCAACTTGAGCGCTTTTTATGGGATAGGGGGTGCGCGTAGGGGCTGTGTAGCCCATGTTGAGGGCGTGTTAGGGGGTATACAGGGTGTGTACGGTTTTATTTGTGCGTCAGACACGGCTCAAGTTGAGCCAAAAAGTGGACGTGTAAGCCCCTGGTCCAGATGATTACAACGTCTGAGTGGTCGTTATTTTCATTGACTCTGCTGCCTGGTGCGGCGTCCTGGAAGAGCTGCGGCGGCGACGACGACGCCGTGACCATCATGGACATGAAGCTGATCCCCGACCCCGTCGTCGGCGGCAGCGACGCGGCCTTCGACATCGCCGCCACCACCGCCTCCGTCGTCGCCGACGGTGCCATCGCAGGCATGGCGTGTGACACCTGTCCCCATTTCAGGGGGGCTGCCCCTGCCCCCCAAAGCTCCGCCCCGCCCCCCCCCCCCAGTCCACTTGCCCCGACTCCACTCCCTTCCACTCTACCCCCCCCCTCCCTTCACTCTCAACCCCCTTCCCCACTTCACTCCCCCTCACTCAACCCCTCTCCCCCCATCCCACTTTCCCCCGCTCAACTCCCCCCCCTTTCCCCCCCCTTTTCCCCCAACCACCCACCCCACGATCACAACACACAATCAGGTTGACGTGCAAAGGGGATGGCGCGTGGGGCCCTGGCGGCGGTGACCATCACGTACGGCGGCGTGCCCATCGCCGAGGAGAACGTGCCAGTGTGCACGGCGGTCACCTGCCCCACAGCGGCGACCGGTCCCATTTCCATAAAATATTCCAAGAGCATCCCCGCCTTCATCCCCCCCGGCGCCTACTCCATCCAGCTCGATGCCAAGGACAAAGCAGGCAGGACCATGGCTGATTTTGCTCTCGCCACCTCATAACATAGCACGTAATGCCATTCTACTCAGAAAATGAGGGTTCGAATCACGTGTGACAGCCCTGGCGGATATTGCTCGCCACGTCATGGGATGCAATTCAACTTAGGAGGGTTCAAACCCATGTCTGCGACGTGATGAGCAATGACGTCATGGAATGCAATATGGATCAAGAGACCAGGGTTCAAAGTGCGAGTCGATGACATGGTGAGCGATATCAGCCGGGCCCTAGCGGCAGGTGCGGCGCTGTTTTGCATCTCGGTGGATTTCACCGTGGCCACTCCTTTTATCGAGGAGGGCGGGTAGGGCCTGCCGGATATGTGCCCGCCACGTCATAGGGTGCCATCCGACTCAAGAGACGAGGGTTCGAAATTCGTGTCGGGAGTCGACGAATTGGCGGGCGTTGGGCCTGGCTGATATTTCCTCGCCACGTCATAGGCTGCCATACAAATCAAGATACGAGGGCTCAAAATGCGTGTCGGGTTCCGCTGAAAAGCTTGGCTGTTACTTGCTCACCAGGTCATCAGATGCCGTTCATCACACGAGACGACGTTTCAAACTGCGTCGAATAACCTGTCGAGTGTTACATGCCGGGCTCTAAAGGCAGAAAGGCATTGGATGCGGCGACGGCTGCGTTGCAGGCGGCGCAGCACCTGGGACTTGGGAGCTGGAAGGACATCGAGAAGCTTCACGCGCTGCACGCGGCGCAGAAGTGAGAGAGAGAGAGAGATAGAGAGCGAGAGAGAGAGAGAGAGAGAGAGAGAGAGACACTTCATGCGTGTATACGGAGCCACCAGACTTTCGCCCTGTTCCTCGTGACAGAAGTGAGCTGACGATGGTGACGGAATGAGTGCACGGGGCACAGTGTAGTGCCCGCCGTAAACCGGACCTCATATATCCCCGGCACAGGCACAGGTTTTCCATCAAAGGCTCGCCGCGACGTGTACCAACAGACGAACAGACGATTTCGATTTTGTGATCAAATATGCTTTGTATTGCGCTATGCTCGTTCGCCTGCGCTGCCGCCGCCGCCGCTCCCCTGCCCCCTACTCCCCTAACCCCCTCTCACGTTCGTGGAGACCCCTACATTACACTGCATACTGGAGGCCCTCACTGTATACCGGAGGTCCTATAAACACAGTAAACACCCAGCCAACCCCACTCTTCACTATGTACCAGAGGACCTAACATAGTAAAAACGCAATCACAGCTCTGTTATCCACTGTCTCGACCAATCACTTGAGGGCCTTCAGGCACTGATCAGGGCTGGATATTGGGTGTTACCACTCCATCGACTAGTCTTTCTTGGTAGCCTGGACGATGATGGGAATGAGAATGTAGCCCAGGATGCAGAGGATGAGGGTGCCGAAGATGAGCTTCAGCTTGATGTAGCGGCGCAAGTTGAAATTGAGGGCAAAATTTGAAAGCGGTCCATCATATCTCAGTTTCGAGTGGGTAGATCCAGGCGCTTTCAACACTGGTTTCATCGGTTCGACCTGCACCGCCCTACCTTGACGAGCCGCCACCACATCATGCGCTTCACCGCGTCGCTGCGCTTCTGAAACTGATGCGCGCCCTGACGCTAGGGTCGGACGGATAACACTCGCCATGTCAAGGGATGACATTTACGCCCCCGTTACACCCCTGATCAACCCCATATACATCCCATATACATCCCTAATACACCCCTGATACGCCCTTAATGCGCCCCCATTACACTCCTTTATATCCATCATACACCGCATACACACCCAATGTACCCAATATACCCAATATACACCCATCAATATACACCCCCAGTACCACCCTACCGCCGCCAGCTGCTCGCTCTTATCCTCCATCACGTTAACGCTCTCCGCGTTATCCAACATCTTGTTGATGTTCCCCTCCATCACCGCCTTGATGTAGCGGCGCAAGTCGATTTTGAAAGCAAAACTTGAAAGCATATCATCACATTTCATCACATTTTAGTTTCAATTGCATAAACCTGGCGCTTTCCACACAGATTTCAACGGATTTCAACCTGCACCGGCCTACCTTGACCTCGTTCACCTGCGTGCCCACCGCGGTGATCTTGTCCACCGCCCCCGTGTATGGTCAAACGACTATATTACTGGTGCCTTGTTAGGTAAAATGACCATACAGACGTGGACGATGTCACGCTTAGGTATGGTCAAACGACCATATCCTGGTGCTGTGTTAGGTGAAATTACCATACAGACGTGGACGATGCCGGCCCGAGTATCAAACCACCATATTGCTGGTGCCCTGCTAGGTGACATGACCAAACCGACGTGGACGATGCCAGCCCGAGTATGGTTAAACGACCATATTACTGGGGCCTTGTCAGGTGGAATGACCATACTGACGTGGACGATGACGGCCCGAGTATGGTCAAACGACCCTGTCAGTTGTGCCGCCCTACCTCCAAGTCCTCGTAGCGTTGGCACGCCTCCCGCAAGTACCCTTTGAAACTGTTGGCGTACTCCCCCTCCTTGGTCGCCCCCGCCACGCCCTCGGGTGGAATGCAGTCGTCCACTTTCGAGCGGATCTCCTCCAGGAGTTTGAAGGCGCTGCGGCGCGGATAGGCGGGCGCGGTGATGACTGCGATCACATCCACTTCCCCCGCCGCCACGCTGCAGAGTCCTTGAGAACAAACACTCGACTGAGATAGAAGCAAGGCTAACATTGAGTGTGAATGCTCACTGCCGCGCAGAGGAGGAGACGGAAGGAGGATCGCGAGCATGCACTCGGCCGAGGTCGGAGCACGGCTACCCTAGAGTGTGAGTGCAGAGGAGGAGAGGGAGATGCAACGTCTGTCGAATGCTTGCTCTCAATAGCCCTCATACAGACGCGCGGAGGAGGAGGCGGTGATTGACCGTGTGTCGAGTGCTGGCTCGCATCACCCCCCTGCCAAGTGCAGGGTGCCAATGGTATCATCGATGGTCACCGTCAGCTGCGACTTGGCCTGACCGCAGGGCCCCACACCAGTTCCAACACCAATTCCAACACCATCACCAGTTCCACGCTAACCGGGTCACCAACCAACTTGTTTCGTTTTACTTGTAACTCATCGAGACCCAAGGCACTCACACGGTGAGCATTAACCACCCTCCAACGCCGTTTCAAGCTGACAGACCTAGTCTGTCAGGGTGTGAGCGCAGGGTCCTACGCCGGTTCCACTGGACGTCACTACCATGTCACCAACCAACTGAAGCAGTTTTCGTCTTCGAGACGTCACAACACAAGTTTGGGCGACCGCTCGGCTGGGCTCGAAAGTGGATGGCGGTGGCGGGCGGGCGGGCGGGCGGGCGAGAGGATATGGAGGAGATAGAGGAGAGAGAAGAGAGAGAGGGGAGCCTGGAGAGTCATTCCCCGCCTTGAGGTTGCCGCTCTTGAGCACCTTCTTCGTTGTCTCCGCTGCATCCTTCGTGTCGCCCTTCCCTTTGAACGTCGCCAGTGACCAGGGGCTTATACTCGTTCACTTCTCCTCTCAACTTGAGCGCTTTGTATGAGACAGGGGGTGCGCATGGGGGTTGTGTAGCCCGTGCTAAGGTGGATTTAGGGGGTGTTTGGGGTGTGTAGCGTGTTTTTGTGCGTCAGACACGGCTCAAGTTGAGCTGAGAAGTGGACGAGTGCAAGCCCCTGCCAGTGACAACCCATCGGTCAGCCGCGCCAGCACCGCGAACCGCACGTTACTGGGACTCTCCGACATGGCCGCCTTCTTGCGGTCGACTCCCCGCCGCGCCTGCCGCGCTCTCCGCGGGGGCTACGGCTCCGCAACCTCGAAGCGCGCCGGCCTCGAGCGCCAACGGCCAGAGCGTGCAATGCCCCTCCTCGGGCCGACCGTCGGAAGACCACTAGTTTCGAAAAATGAACTATTCCCCCCCCTCACGCTTCACTACCACGCTCTCAAGCCACGGAGTGCCGGCAGCAGCGAGGCGGCGGAGCGGCGAAGTTGCGGGTTGGCAACCAAGTTATCGCGGCGGTGCAACGAGCGTGGCGCGGTGGGCTGACTGATCGTCGCAGACCGGCGCGGCAGCCGGTAGGCACAAGAGTGTACGCGCTGCGTCAACGCAACGGCACCCTCGCAACTTTATAGGGGTCTACGAGGGGTATATTAGGGATAATGCCCCCCATATTTGCCAATAAATGAAGGGGGGCGCGGCTGCTGACGAAAGCGACAGCCTCGCTCACGCGGAGCACCCGTTTGAGGACACACCGCTGAGCGCCGTCGCCGGTGTCCGCGAAGGCAAGGGCCTCGACCCCCCGCGTCCTCCGCCGACGCCGCCGCGAGGTGGGGCGAGTGCCCCGGATCCACGGTGGGTGGGGGCAACAGGCCTCATGAACACCGACGCTGCGGTGAGTGGCCAGCCTTTTACGTCTGTAACTCTCTGCTCTTTGCACACTCAGCCAGTCAGCTACACTGCGTGCCCGCCGAGGGTTGGAGCAAAGCAGACCCGCACCGATGGGAGGCGTCAGCCTTCTCCGCGCGTGCGCTCGAATCGAACCATACATTTATCGAGGACCGTCGTGGCGTCCACGCTCCACAATGTTCGCTCGCTGGGTGCATTTTCACCGAACGGGCCTCGGCGGGGCGTGGGATACGTTGCCCGTGCCCTCCTCGTCTGCACCCGGGCGCTTCGTGCGGCTGGGGCGTGGCTCTGGACGCGGCTGACTCACGCGTACGTGTATGTCAGGGCCGGAGTTTCGCGTGCAGCGCCGGGGGTTTTCTTTCACATTGTGAGCCTCGGAGTACGCCTCTCCGGCTTCGTGTAGCCTTCAGCCAGCCAGCACACACCGCCCGACAGAACCCAAATGAAGCTCTCCCTCGAGTTCGCGGCGCTCCCCTCTCCATTCGAACTTCTCCTCGCCCTTATCCTCCTCCTCCTCCTCCTCCTCCTCCATCCTCTCTTCCTCCTCGCCTTCCTCCTCTCTACCAGCTCGTGCCTGAGTGCCCAAGTGTTCTCTTCGAGTATTATATGTATGCTCTACTGTTCAGCTTGGCTTCGTTTGACGACGACAGACGACTGAACAGAGTGTCGCAACGCCCTTCACTTACGCAGGGCATGAAGACAGCGGGCGGGGTGGGCACAGCGGGCGGAAAGCGCACCAAGCTGGGTAGGGCGCGATGGATGCTGCTCTCCATGTCATCCAACGCACCTCGGAACCCTCGTTCGTTGAATGAAAGGCACCCTATGACGTGGCAAGCAGAGCTCGGAGGATGTTGCTCCCCACAACACAACGCACTTCGGAACCCTCGTTAATTGAGAAAAAGGTACCCTGTGACGCTCACTCGCGACATGCGCCGGGCCCTAACGCTGGGAATCCGGTGTGCGCGCCCCAATTGGAAAAACCTGAAGGAGTACCGTGATGTAGGCTTCCTCCCCTTCTTCTTTGCCATGATTGGTAAGGCCTGATGGATAGTGCTCGCCACGTCATCAGACGCGTTTGAATGCTCGTATCTTGAGATGGAATCCTATGACGTGGCGAGCACCATCCACCTTGAGTAAGATGGCATCCTATGACGCGGCGAGCACTATCCATCAGTCAGGTATTGCTCGCCACGTCATCAGACGCGTTTTGAACCCTCGTATCTTTAGTTAGATGGCATTCTATGACGTGGCGACCACCATCCATCAGTCCCTAGTTATTGGCATGGTGGGATACGCAACGTACTTCGTGTGGACGGAGCCGGCAGGGGCGGGACACTATTCCACTTGTCGGCTTGACATGAGCATTTTTCGTGGGATAAGCTGGGTGGCGTCAGTGTGTCAGTGTCACAAGCTGTTCAGATTGAGCTGAACAGTGGACGACCGCTGTTCGGCTCAACGTTACTCGTGCACATTTTGTGTGGGATACTACGCTGGATGGCGTCAATATGTCTGTGCCAAAAGCGGCTCAAGTTGAGCTGAGAAGTGGACGAGTGTAGCGGGCACACACTCGTCCACTATTCGGCTTGATAAGCACTTTTTGTGGGATACGATGGGTGTATTGGGTGGTTTCAGCGACAAAAAGGCTTTAGGGTGAGCTGAGAAGTGGACGAGTGTAAGTCCCTGGAAGCCGGTGCCGGACCGGTTCGCGTGCAGTTTGTACTTTGGTAGAGCGGTGCAGGTTGACAGTATCAAAACCGGTGTGTTGAAAGCGCCTATGGTTTCAGCGCTTGAAACTTAAATGTCATGAACTGCTTTCGACGTTTGCTTTCGGGTTCAACTTGCGGCGCTACACTTTGGGCACAACAACTGCCAGACGAGCCTGTCCCCGTCGCCGCCAATGCCGCCGCCGCCCGCGCCGCCGCCGCCGCTTCCGCCATCGCCCATCCCCGCGCCGCCGTCGCCGCCGCCGCCGCGCTCGCAGGTAAGGACTGATGGATACTGCTCGCCACGTCATCATCATCAAACGCGTTTTGGACCCTCGTTCCTTGATTCGTACGAGCAGCATCCTATGCCGTAGGGACTGATGGATAGTACTCTCCACGTCATCAACAGCAACCCTCGTTTGTTGAGTTAATTGGCCTCCTATGACGTGGCGAGCACAATTCATGAGTCCCCTGCTCACAGGTGTTCCTGGAGGACGTGCTGGCCAATGACTGCGACGCGCTCATTAGCGAGTGCCAGCTCAATGTAGGGACTCATGGACAGTGCTTGCCACGTCATCAAACACATTGCGAAGCCTGGTTTATTGAGTGCATAGAGACTGATGGATAGTGCTCGCCACGTCATCAAACGCATTGTGAACCCTCGTTTATTGAGCGCAATAGTACGATTACGGTATATCGCCTTGCTTAAATGCCCATACACAGTTGCGGGCAAAGCGTCAGCGCTCGGCGCGGGAAGCTATATATCGGCCTACGGCACCCGATGACCTGGCGAGCACTATCCACCAGTCCCTGAACGAAGGACAACACCACGGGGGCGGCGCTGTGCATCCCCACGTGTTTCATATCCGTCACGGTACGGCGATGCAGCTGGTCAGCATCAAACCCAAAGTTGAAACCGCCTGAAACCACCAGTAAGCGCTTGAAACTAAAGTGCGGTCTATTGTTTTCAAAGGTTGGTTTCAAGGTAAACGTGCGCCGCTACATGACGGGGCAGAAGGGGTGCTCCGAGGACAGCCAGTGCTTCCCGTTTGGGCCTGACCACAAGTGTACGATTAACCCGAAGTGCGCGGTGGATGAGACCTGCATTACCCGCAACCGCTACTCGGCTACCTTGAAGGGAACGTACCCGGAGTGTTCAGAGCACCCGCCGCCGCCGCCGCTTCCGCCGCTGCAGCCGCCGCCCACGCCACCGGTCCCGCCCCCCACCCCGCCTCCGGTAAGGCCTGCCGGGCTATTGATCGCAACTTCACAGGGTGCCATTAGACTCAGGAGACGAGGGTTCAAAATGCATTGGCTGACGATGACGTGGCGCGATTTTGGGAGTGAGCGTCATAGGGTGCCATTTGACTCGAGAGACGAGGTGCTCGCCACGTCGGAGGGTGCCATTTGACTCAAGAGACGAGGGTTCCAGCCGCACTGTCCAACGATGACGTGGCGCGCGATATCCCCTGCGGCCATAACCGCCGGGCAGCCCCAACGGCACCGGCATCGGCGGGCAGGGCCTGCCAGATATTACTCGAGTGCTCCACGTCATTGTGTACTGTTTAACTCAAGATACGAGGGATCAACGTGCGTTGGATGACGAGGGGAGCAATACTCGCCTGGCCCTCCTTGCGGAATCGCGCTGGCCTCGTCGCCGCCGCCACCGCCCCCGGCCGCCGACGTCTATGACGCAATCCGCGCGCAGGGTCCGGGCGGCCTCTGCTACTACTGGTAGGGACTGACGGACAGTACTCGCCACGTCATAGGATGTAATTTACTCACAAAAGGTGGGTTCGGAAAGAGTATGATGACGTGGCGAGCACAGCCCAGAATTTAGAAAGCGTTTGACGACGTGGGGAGCACTATTCATCAGTCCCTATCCACTGGAACTCAGCCGTGTGCGACAGGCGCCGGTTCGGAAGCCTGTGCTACTCTCGGCCAGAGTGTTTCTATACCATCCCATCCAAGGATCCGTGCTTACCGCCCAAGGATGATAAGTCAACGAAGGAGGTGGACGAGGCGATGGAGAATATGCTCTGGGCGACCACATCGTGCGGCAGACAGGAAACGGCGTACTACATGCTGCGACAGGCGGGGGCGGCGTGGCTGTACCTGGAGGTGACCGGTAGGGACTGTTGGGTAGCGCTCGCCACGTCATAGAATGCCGTCGACATAAAAGGATCACGGTTTACAACGCGTGTGATGACGTGGCGAGCACTATCCATCAGTCCCTAGTGATGGGCGCGGCGATGGTGACGTCCATGATGCTGCTCATCGTGTTCCGCACGGTAGGGCGGTGCAGGTTGACCCCAGGCTGACCCCGGGTTGTCCGCGCCTGATGTCAGCCTGAAGCTGAAATTTGGTGAAGTACTTTCAAATATTTCTTTCAATTTTAACTGGCGCCGCTACAGCACGGCGCCGCTCTC
>Ga0307489_10001006_pt1 | contig 18105 bp, 12 predicted proteins | sample SB12metaG_FD_202247 | JGI IMG/M metagenome (GOLD analysis project Ga0307489, IMG submission 202247) | Sea-ice brine microbial communities from Beaufort Sea near Barrow, Alaska, United States - SB 1.2 | ecosystem: Environmental > Aquatic > Marine > Coastal | place: USA: Alaska | collected...
GCCAGCTAGTATGGTGACACTTAATGGTAAATTAGCCCAAACTTTTTCAACTAAAATTCTGATTTTACTAACTTTATCTGAATTTTTCGTAGCCAAATTGCTATTGCTTGGCTCTAGGTTTGACCACGCTAATGGCACAGGCTCTGCCCCCCACTGACGTTTAAATTTATAGGTGCCTTCTTCATAGGTAGAACGTCCAAAATCAAATTCTGTACAGCCTAAGTTGCTCACATGCTCTAGCAAAGACCAATATAACATCATATTGGGAGATAACTTATTGTACTCGGCTACCGTGGATGCCCAAGGGATAGCTGCTTTGTTTGCGCTGCGCAGAACTATACCTGCACCTACTGGCACTTTGTTGCTATATACAACCGATAACACTATATGCTGGGAATAATATTTAAATAAATTTTCAAACCACTTTTTGCTGTGTACCGGTGAGCCAAGTTTGCGCATGTTGATAGCAAATATTTGATAAAAGTCGTCGATTTGTGTTTGGCTATTTGCGATGACATAGGTCAGGCCATTTTTTTCTGCCTTGCGGATTTGACTGCGTAATTTAGACTTAAAGCTAGCCATGAGGGCTTCTGAGCCGCCAGGTAAAGGTAATACCATACGTACCTTTTTACCTGCTAATTCGTCGCTGGGTATATCAATAACCGAATCTCGGTAGTCAAAACTGTTGCCGCCTTCACTTTGCAACAGAGCTAAGGCTTCATTTTGTAGCGCCTGCAATATGTTGGCATTGTTAGCTAATCCATGCCCTAAGTCACAATAGGGTAAAGCGCAGTAACTGGTCTTTGAGAAAGGTCTTTGCATTTTAATACAAGGTAAAATACCTACTAGTTTTTCTTCGTTGAAGGCCAATAAACTTACATTTTTATGTTGATAGGCTTGTTCGACGCTCAAAATCCACGCAAATCGGTGATAAGGGCTGGCATCTTTGTGGCCGTCTACATATAAATCCCAAACAGATTGATCAGCGGCGACCGCCATTCTTATCTTCATACAGCTGGGTTATCCTTAGTCTTTAATTTATCCGCTGCTTCAGAAAGAGTACAAAATTCGATATCATATTTGGATTTCAACTGGGTAACCACTTTTGATACCGCATCACTGATAAAGTCGAAAGGATTTTGATCAGAACCTAATAACCCCTCTTGGTTATCCAATAAACTAGAGCTGTGCATGTACATATGTAAAACCGGATAACCTTTATCGATTACCTTTTCGCACAAAGTTAACATGTCTTCAGGTGCCGATAATTCAGGGCATAGGTAAATTTTTCTTAATAAATTGGCATGCCATGCCAGTCCGTTAAAACGAGTCCAGCTTAAAGGTGGATTGGCAAAAACCGTATGCACACTATTGGCAAATTCAAAGTTTGTACGGTTGAAGCCTACTGTAACTGGCAGCTCGTAAATTGTTTGTTGGTTGCCCTGATTTAGAGGGGCGTTTAAGTCGGGCCAATAGGGAAGTGTTGGGGAGCCTACACAGCTGAAATATTCATTTTGGTAAAATGGATACACACTAGAGTCTAGGGTAATGCCACTTTTCACAAGCAATTCCATGACATTTTTATCAATACCCCATCTGCCTGTTCTGAATGCTTTTGCTTTTACTCCAAACCCAGTTTCAATACTGGCCATCAAAAATTCTAGCTTTTGTGATACCTGTTCTACAGGTAAATTAACAACATGGGATTCGGCTTCACCCACTTCGCCAAAGTAGGGGGGATTACACCAAGGATGCAAGTGCGCACCAATTTCGCAGTTGCCTTTAGTCGTAAATGTCAGCATTTTTTCTACTGCGCTTTTATTATCGGATACAGCATAATCCACAAAGTAGGTGGGCCTAATGCCTAAGTTTTCGCAGATGTTATTAAAAGCTGGTAATTTATCGATGTTTTTTACATTTGCCACTTGTTGTGGGAACGGGCCTGACCAATCCCACTCCTCTTCGGTGTCTATAGTTAATACAAAAATAATCGGTGTGTTGCTTCCCTTTTTGCTCATTGGTACTCCTTTGCCAATTTTTCGAACAATTCAGTATATTCAGTTGCCATACGATTAGCAGAATAATGCTGATACACAAATTCTTTGGCATTGGCCGCTAATCCAGCGCCATAACCTTGGGTAAATAATAAGCTTTCCCAATAACCCAGTAGCTGTTCTTTTTCGCCCAGCGGAGCAAGCAGGCCGGTTTTTTGATGTTCAATTAGTTGGTCAACACCCGCAATATCATAGGCTGCTACCGGTATACTTGCGGCGCTGGCTTCCATCAGGCAGCGGGGAATACCTTCAAGGGTGGATGTCATCACAAACAGGTCGAAGGACTTTAACAGGGATAACCTGTCATCGCGAAAACCCAAAAACTCGATGTGACTATGACTAGCAAGGGTTTTACTGTGTGTTTCTAGTGCTACCCTTGCATCGCCATCACCTAGCAATACTAACCGTGTGTTGGGATGTTTGCTATGTAATTGATCAAATATATCCAAAATATCAAAGATGTTTTTACGGCTGATCATTTGCCCTACAAACCCAATGCGTTTTTCTTGAGGTTCGTGTCTATCAGGCGTCGCTGTGGCCTCTACTTCTGAGAGGTCAACACCATTTTGAATGTATAAAGTTTTTTGGTCTTTGACACCCATACGTTTGCAGTCACGCATAAGTTGCTGAGATAACGGCACCACTTTAGTGGCATACTTCATGGCCTGGCAACCTAGCCAAATAAAGGTACGCAGCTTTAAATCTTTGGCATTTTCAAATCCGTGTGGCGTTACCACGCAAGGGACCCCTGCTTTTTTGGCGGCTAACACCCCAATAATGTCGGACTTGTATCCATGGGTATGCACGATATGAATATTGTGTTTCTTGATAAGCGCAGCCATTTTAGTCACCGCAGAGATATCAAATTTACTTTTCATATCTACAATATGGCAAGGTAAATTTAATTTTTTGTATTCCTTGACCAATTCTAATGGGGTTTGCTCGGGCTCCATAGTCACGGCTAAATCGCAGCGTATTTTGGTGGGATCTACATGTTTAGCCAGCGCTAACACCCAGCGTTCTGCGCCATAAAAGCCGGTAGGGCATATGAACTGCAGCACGTTGATGGTTTGACTCATAGGTATGTATCCTTCATGTGTTTTACTCCAATGGATTTGAACAAACCTAGTACCGTACCTATTGCTCTTGCCGGGAAATAACAGACATAAAATTTAACAATAGATATAAAATTAATTTTTCTATTTGCCAGCGCAAACAGCCGTAAACTGTACACAAAAATAGGGAACGCCGCGACTAGAAATGCCCATAATGCCCATGACAACTGCCCAAAAACGAGCAGTAGCAATGCTAAGGAAAACATGAATACGCAAGCGAGTGGCGCAATAAAACTAGGCCATTCTCTCAATGGGATGTTGCGTCCCGAAATTGATTGTAAATTTGATTGGCCTCGCCAAATTTCTTTATCAAACATCGCCTTATAGGCTTTGTCTTCACCTAAATGAATATAAGTGGCGGCCGAAGTATAAAATAGTTTACCTAGTTTGGCTGCCTTGTCGGTAAAAAAGTAATCTTCACAGGTTATGAGGTGTTCAGGAAATCCGCCAATTTTGTCGAATGACGTTTTACGTAAAAATAGATTTCTACCGGGTAAAAAAGCCACATCGGTATCAATTTTAGCATTACTTAGGCTAGTGCGAATATGTTCAAGAGGCGGCGCATTGTCATCACACCTTTGCATAGCACTGCTGATAATTCTATCTGGGTCAGCTGCCAACTCGGTAATCATTTGTTGTGTCCAGTTACTTGACAGCCATACGTCAGCATCAAGAAAAGCTATATACTGGCCTTTGGCCTGTGTTACCCCATAATTACGCAGCGCCGATATGGTGTCACTTTCCGGGCGAATACACAGTGTAAGCTTAAAGGATGGACTCTCTAACAGCGTCTGTTGCTGTATTTCTGGTGTCTGACTGACCACTATCACTTCAATGTTATGCAAATCGCAGGCTTGTTTGCTAATAGATCCGATTGTTTGGGTTAACATTTCGAACCTTCCCTTATGAGGAATGATAAAAGATACTAGCATCTGTAATTGTTCATCCTATGTTACTTGGGTTTAAGCTAAGCGTTTTTTTAACCAGTTTATTTCGGCTTTTAGAGACAATTTTATCAGCCTTTTTGCCAATACTTTAAGCAGCCCTGCATAAACTGACGTTTGTTGATAGCTTGCTGGTGGCCAATTTTGTGTTGCTGCAAAGGTAATGGATGCTTGTTTTGTTTGATACACCTCCACCGCGCCCTGATTTTGCATCACTAATACTAAAATCCGAGTATAGGTTTTGGTCTCTGCATGGGTCAGTTTTTCAGCAACATACTGCTGAAAAAACTGTGCTTTGGTCATATATTGGTTTTTTTTGTCTGGCGAATAATAATGGGCCGCTGCCAGCACATGGGCCTTGCGCAGATCCTGTGCGGTCCAAGTATCATTGGGGTATTCTAAAATATCTGGTTTTTCCAGATAAGGGTACTCATGTATTAACATCCAGTCTGCAAAATGTAACAGGCAGTCTCGGCAATAATAAAAGTGCTGGTCAAATTCTTGTCTGCTTTCTTTTATTTGCAGATAGCGACACAGTGCCTGAAGTAATACCGTATAAAACCAAGTGCCTTCTACATCTTCTAAACCTCTATGAGTCAGGTCTTCGTTGGGGTGTATCGTATGGGTGAGTATGTTTTGTACTTGTGTTAAATACGCTTGTTGTTGGGTCAGCTCAAAACTATCGAGTAGGGCATTCACATAGTTAGCAATGCCTCTGTCTAACGGATATTGCCCGGTAAAGTGATTTTTATAACCTGCAACATGACGATTTTTAAAGGCTAGCAAGAGTTCAAGGCAGGTGCCAGAACCTTCATATACCTGAGTGATCCAATGGCATAAGCTGAGTACCGCCTCTTTAGAGCTCTGATTGCCGGTTAAACAATAATGTAGATATAAACCTGTGGTATAGCAGTGCTGGCCGCCAGGTCCCCCGCCACCTGCGTGGTCTTGATAAGCATTGCTTGCTTGATGTTTTGAGTAAGAGCGATGACTTGACGTAAAGGCCTGTAAATAATGATCCGTGTGCCAAAAAAAGCCGCCGTTATATTCGTTTTTATCGAGGCTGGTATGATAGATGTCAATATCTTTTACATGTGTTGCAAGATCATCTGCCAGTTCAAACCACTTAGTGTTGCCAGTGGTAAGGTACTGCCGCAGAAAACCATAGATAGGGTCGTATTGGTTATTATAGTGGGATACAAATATATCCTCACCTTCGTAACCCGCTGTTTCATGGTCGGCATAAAGCTCACCAAAGTGACGCCAGCCATATTCATCCAGGTTTTCTCGTTTGGCAATAAAGCCTGAGGTATCTTCGATACCTAAATCGGTAATGGCTTGCAGCGATCCTAAGCCAGCCTTTTCCTTTGCAATGAAAGGATATAAGTGACATTGGCTGATCCACTCCCAAGCAACCTTGCCCCTATTGACATGTTGACTAGTGGTTAAGTCATTGTTTGCATTATCCAGTGATATCCAAAAACTATGGATTTTTTTCTCACCTCCTTGCAGTTCATGTAAATAGTGGGTGGCCGGAAACAGCCCCAAAGACACCACATTGTCTTTTACGGTCAAGGATTTTGGAAAATTCTGCCAAAACTTATTTAGGGTAATCGCCAGGTTATTTTTTAAACTCACCACCGGTTGGCAGCGCAAGCCGGTGAGTGTTTTTTGACCCTTATCTATTCCATCCTTCAGACCAATATTAAGGGCGTAGCCGTTTTGGTTTATATCGACAGTATTGTTGTGGTTGACATGTACTGGGCTTTGCCAATTGACACCGCCACTTGAGAATTGTTCGCAAAAAAAACTGTCACCAATAAAACCTTGGTTGTTGTGAACATCTGTCAGGGTGCAGTGTTCTTTAAGTGATGTTTGAGTTGTGTTTACATCAATATTAAGGGCTTTAAAATTAAAAGAACCCACATCGCCTAAGTCCCATTTGCCACCTTGATGTCTTGCCCTGTTGGTATTGTGTATTTGCAGGTGAAACTTGATCAAATCAAAGGGTACCAGCCAATCAATGATCAGTTGAAATTGTACTAAGGTTGCTGAAAAAACGCCGTCTACCACAACGGTTACGGCTGAACTGGAGTGATTTTTTAGCATGTTTAGATTAGCGTGTTCTGTGACACGTGCCTGGCTAAACTCTGTTTTAACTGGCTGACCTGTGCTATCTGTGAGTTTTATGTCATCTGCATCCAAGGAAAAAATTGCATCGCTCTGTGCATTTAACATGGCTAATCGGTTATTGACTAAGCTCAGGGTGAATGTATTTGCACCGCCTTGATAAGCGTAGTGATCCATTACTTCAGAAACATTACTAACATTGCTAACATCAGTGCCATGGATTAACGTCTGGGGCGATACGTCGCAGGTATCTGTTTGATGTTTGATTATATTTAGATACAAGCGCGGCTGATTACAATACTGATAAGTTAACGTGATCCATTTAAAACTGTTATCTGGCCAATAAGCAATGATGTAGCACAGTGCGTCGACTGTTTTAGTTTTTTGGTCGTCATTATCATCATTATCATCATGAACATCATTTTCACTATCATGACTATCTATTGCTGTTGTAACCGACAGTTGTTCAAGGCTAAACACCCATGATTGAGGCAAGGGCACAGAGACGTCACAACATTGCTTGTAACCATGTTGAACACTTTGATGATGATCGATTGATATTTTTATAGGGTGTATGGGTTTTTGTGTCTCAATCATTGGGAGCCATCACTAAATTTCATCCGCAGGCTTGAAAATAGTCCCCCCAATATCATACGTTTGCATTTTCTCAACTGCTCTCTGACTAATAACAGCGGTTTGTTGCGATAAAAACAATAAATATGTTGTTCATAGGGCTGGGCATTAGATAATGAGTGTTTGTACTGAGCTTCACCCGCCAAAAAATCGTATACCTTGACGCCTTGTTTGATTGCTTGCTCGATAACAAGGCTGTGGATCACTAATCCCACTTTAATACGGTTATCAGCATTAAAATGCAGTGCAGACAGGTAAAAGCTCCATCTGTCACCTTGGGTTAACAGGTATACATGGCCCAAGGCGATATCATCCTGGTATAACGTATATAACCTGCAATTTTGCGCGGAGTGGTCATCTTGAATTAAGCCGTTATGAAAATTGTAAAAACAGGGGTTATCAAATCCGCTGCCATAAACAGTAGAGCGCCACTTGATGCGATGTAAATCGGCGATGTTTTTTAATACTGTGTTTTTTTCAGTGGCGTCTGTGGCTAACACCAGTCGCAGTGGACTTTGTTGGTTTAATAGTTTGATGGAGCGTTTAATACCAGAGCGCGTGTTTTTAGATAAACTGGCCAGATAGTCGTCAAGTGAGGTGAAACCCGCTAAATTGGCCAGATAACCCGGTGAAGACAACTCTGTTCTAAGGTTAAACCCCGCAAAATTGAGCTTTTGTATAAAGTGCGGCGAACTCAGGCCTATCTTGATGTCATCTATCTGCTGAATTTCGGCGAGTGCTTGGCAAATTTCATGGGACAACTGTTGTTCAAAGTCTTTATGCAGCAAAAATGTATTGTGCTCTAGCCATGTTTGGTCTTCTTGGGTATTGCCGCTTTTATGTAAAAAATACTGATTAAAGCTTAGCCCCCAAAACACGCTTTTGGTTTTTATACCAAATAATGCTAGCCCCACTGTGTCCTGGCCTTGCATCACTTCAACACACAAGCAGTGGTTGGTGGATAGGTTTTTCTGGGCCAACCATTGTTTTATCCAGAACCAGGCAATAAAAGCCGACGCATTTGCCTGGCCCTGTAACGTGACCCATTTTTGTGCCAGTGCTTGTATATGGCTTTCGTCTAAATGATAAGAGCTGGTCTTAAAGGCTAGTGAAGGCATGGGGTTCCTTTTCCATTTGCGACAAGATTTACTTCCTTATAATTACAAAAACAATTATGCGTTAAGGCTAACTGTAAATGACATTAAAATCATCCGTTCATTTTTAAAAAATCTATTGCCTGGTGTCTCGTGATCGAGTCAGAAAAAAGTAGGTTCCTTTTACTAAAAATAAACCTAGCCCAAATCACAACAAATGATGAACAGCCCAAGTAACAATTACTAAGGTCAATCTGCAAGAATGATTATTTCATGCTAGATAAAGCAACAAAATATGATACAAAAAGCTGTTGATAAGTTGGAACCTGCCCGATTTTAGTAGCGAATGAGAACGCACTGTTTTATTTGCTCAGATGTAGATGTAGAATAACCTAGGCAATTTTATGAAGTTAACTTACGAAAGGAATCTCGATGAAAATATCTAAGTTGGGCAGCGTTTTGTTTGCGGTAATACTGGTGATAACCATGTTTGGCTGCGGTAAAAAAAGCAGTGAGGAATATGTCACCATTGCAAAAGCGCTAATTCATGAAAATCAATTGGATACCGCTATTATTGAATTAAAAAACGCGGTTCAAAAAGTCCCTGAGGCGCCAGCCACCAGATTATTACTAGGGCAATTGTATTTTGAAACTGGGCAATTAGCTGCTGGCGAAAAGGAGTTAAACAAGGCATTGGAACTAGGCAGTAATGTAAATGACGTATTACCGTTGTTATCACAGGTCTATTATTATTCCGATCAGTTTGATTTAGCGAGCAGTTTGTCGTTGGAAGACCTGACTGTTCCTCAGGCATTAAGTACTGTCAGTCTAATGCGTTATTTCGCTTCATTGCGCAATCCCACAGGGGATGCCCCATTCGAATTGGAAGAGGTGGTTACAGGTTTATCTGAATCAGATAAACTATTGGCTCAAAGTTACGAAGCGTTTAGGGTCAGAGATGTTAAACAAAGCGCCGAACTGCTACAAAGGCTTAAACAGAGTAACTATCGCCCAGTGGATACCGAATATCTCCGGGCAAAATTGAATTATCAGCAAGGTGACTACGCCAGTGCAGCCGAGAGTTTTACTAAGGTGAATCAACTGATGCCTTATATTAACTCGGTTGACTTCCAAGAAATTGAGGCATCGATCAAGGCTAAGCTTTATGACGTTGCCGAAAATAAGACCGATATTTTATTAAAAATTAATAACGAACACCCTCTACTTAATCTTTATAAGGCTAAAATAGCTTACGCCAGAGAGGAGTATGAGCCCGCCTTAGATTTTGCTGAAAAATCCATCCAAAACGGTGTGGATACCCCCGAAGCTAGGTTAATCGCTGGAGTCAGTGCCTATAAGGTCGAGGCTCTTGAAAGTGCTTATCGAAATTTGATGAATCTAAGTACACGAAGCGGTTTTAAAAACAGTGATGTTCAAAGGTTGCTAGCCCATGTGCAGTTAAGTCTGGGTTATAACGTTGATGCTGTAAATTCCATTAGAAGCATGACAGATTTACGAATTGAAGATGTAGATTTGTTTTCACAGGCCGGCATGAAACTAGCCGCAATAGGGGATTTATCAGGTGCCAAAGAGTTGCTAGCCAAGGCCACGAAACTAGATGACAGCAATGTTTCCTCTAAGTATCGTGAAGCCATGGTCAACATAGGCACGGATGAAAATGCGGTAATAGATGGCCTCAACGTGTTATTGGCGCAAGACCCAGCTGTGTCTAAGGGGTGGATGCAACTGGCCATGGCACATATTCGCAACAATGAAAAGGCTGAAGCATTTGATGTCGCAAAGCAATGGTACGAAATAGATAAGGCCAATGGCAAAGCTCTTGAAGGCGTTATTTATTTCCGTTATAAGGAGCTAGATAATTCGATTGCTGCGTTTAAAGAGGCGTTGTCTGTCGATCCTAAACATCAGGGAGCGAATCAATATTTACTGAAAATATATGATGACTTAGATCAACCTTTGAATATTATCGCCACTGCAAAAGATGTTCTATCTTTCTCACCCAACCACCTTCAGTCTCTGATTGCAGTCGTTAATGCTGCTAATCAGTTGGGACAAAGTAGTGCTATTGAAGCTTATTTATCCTCTCTAAAAAACACTGATGGAGAAAATAGAGGGCCACTTGCGGCAATTGCGTTGAGTAAACGCCTAAATGGTGAGCCAGATGAAGCTATTAGGTTACTTCGTGAAGTTGATGAACTGGATACCCTTGGTAATATTACTTTGGGTGACGCGTATCTGCAGGTAGGCGACAATAGCGCAGCACTAGCAACTTACCAAAATTGGCAAGTGAAATCTCCAGAAGCTCTTTTTCCTGCCTTAAGGATAATTGCTGTGCATGAAATGAATGAAAGTATTGAAGAAGCTCTGAATGTTACAGAAAAGTCACTGACTAAGTTTCCATTTAACAACACCTTAAGGATGTTGCAACTTCATTATGCTACAAAATTGAATCAAACGAGTAAGGCTAACGATCTTATTGAAAAATTAAAGGTAGATAATAGGATAGAAAATTCCGCTACGCTGCCCTATTACGAAGGTCAACTGGCGCTGAATGCAATGAAGTATGAAAAAGCTGAAAAATTGTTATCTATAGCTCACAGTGCTTCTCCGAACTTCATTTCTGCAGCCATGCTGGCAAAAGCTATGATCGGCAACGGTCATACAGGCCAGGCAAAAGTAATGCTTGAGAAACAATTGAACAACGGTGGGGTGGTGCCTGGAAGGTTTAAAAACATTGTTGCGAGTTTTTATACTCACATAGAAGAATATGAAAAAGCTGCAGTTATGTATGAAAACTTAATTTCCAAACATGGGGAAGATGCTGTATTATTTAATAATTTTGCATTTAACACCTTAATGGCTAAAGGAGATCTTGAGGTGGCAAAAGCAGCTGCAAAAAAGGCGGTAGGATTAGCACCAGAAAATGCAGATATTCTTGATACCCTTGCGTGGATTCAGTTTAAGTCTGGTGAGAAGGATGAAGCTTACATAAATATGTCAAAAGCAGCCAATATGAATCCTGCCTCAAATCAGATCAACCTTCATTTTGCCGAGTTATTGATTTCAATAGGAAATACCCGAAAGGCCAACGAAGTTTTAGATAAGGTGAAACGCCCTACAGGCGTCGAGTCTAAAGCTTTGATGCAATTAAGAAAAAGCTTGTAGTTCTTGCAAAAGCCTAAAAGAAAAAGTTCAGAAGCCCCGTGTATTATCACATGTGATTTTCTGAACATGGACCCTAGTTCTTTTAATGAAGAAGTTGTCATAAAAATTTACATTTTAGGAGGCTAATGAGTCTAGCCTTTTTAATAAAAAGGCTAAAACTAGCCAGTAAAAAATATAATTATAAAATACTTATATTTAGCCATACTGAATCTCGTCAAAAGCAATATAACCCAAAAATCGAGCATGTAGCAGAAACTAAAACAGGCTTAGGATACGATGTTTTAAGGCTGCACTGTTATAGGAATAGAATTAAAATACTCTTGACCATTTATGTAAAGAAGTGGGGATTAACACCTGATTTTTTCAATCTATGCTTTGCCTTGTTAGTGTAATTAACTTGACGAAACTTGCCCAATGGGATATCAAAGATAAGAATAGTAATTGTTCTATATTTATTGGTTATGATTGAGCAATTGTGATGGCATTAGAAACACTATTTGCATGTCAAATGTTTTATAACAAAGGGAGTTTGTGTTGAGAATTTTAAAAAGGAGTAGTGTTTGTGTTTAAATATAGTGCGATTGCGTTATCTGTGTTGAGCTTAGTGGCATGTGGTGGTGGTGGTGGTGGTACGACGCCAACGCCGACTCCAAATGAAGCTCCTTCGGTCAGTATCACAGGACAAAATTCTTTTCAAGAATTCGAAGGCGTAGGGCTAACTGCAAACGCCATTGATCCCGATGGCAATATTGTCACCATCAATTGGTTGGTAATATCGGGTCCTGAGATCACATTGACGGGAGAGGACACGCTCAATGTCAGTTTTATTGCACTTGATGTTGATGTTGATACTGAACTGGTGTTGCAAGTGTTGGTAACGGATAATGAGGGGGCAACAGCCACTAGCGCATTCAGCATCATTATCACCCCGACACCAACACCGACGCCGACGCCGACGCCAACACCGACGCCGACACCGACGCCGACACCGACGCCGACGCCAACGCCAACGCCGACACCGACGCCAACGCCGACACCGACACCGACGCCGACACCGACACCGACGCCAACGCCGACACCAACGCCGACACCGACGCCAACGCCAACGCCAACGCCAACCCCAACCCCAACCCCAACGAATCCATTTACTGATGCAGCTTTACAGTTTACGTTAGGGACATCGCGGGGATCCGCTGTGTTTTTAGATGATAATTTATATTTAGCAAAAATTGATAGAGGAGGAAGCTATTCCTTTGCCCTATTTGAGGATATTCACCTTTCTACTTCCAATAATGTGATAAGTGATGCACTGGGCAAAGGTTATAATGTTGTCAATTATGGTAATATTAGCGGTGCAACTGCTGAACAAGCCAATTTGAACTCGACCTTAGTAACTGACGTCGATAACGCAGTTACGTTCATGCAAGGCTATAGTGTTAGTCTAGATTCAGGGACCTTTTCAACCGCAAGTACTTTGGCTGAAACAACCTTAAGAACGGATCTTAATGATTATAATGGTCAATGGAAAGATCTGGTATTTAACGGTCTAACCATTGATGCTGGCTTAAATTTAATGGCTACTGACGAAGATGGTTGTAACATATTCGGTGAGGCTACTAATGCTGGTTACAACATTTACTACTTCACAGTTAATTATAGTGGATGTGCCAAATCGGGTAATTACGAAGGGGTACTTACACTTGCTGATAAATTAAGTCATGTTGAGTTGGATTGGATGGCATTTGACAACGTCAATCAAGGGGTTTTTGGTAGCGTTGATACTAAGTTGAGTCATTACGAATCACTACCACTGACGAATAAATTGTTGCCAAGTGTATATCTCAGTGCAAGTAGTATGTTGGTTACTATTTCAGAGCGTATTTATACTGTGCAATATAATACTTCAGGCAGTACTTTTAACCCGTCCTTTTTTGACTATAGCTATGATGTTACTCCTCCAGCATCTATAGCTGGTACTGGTGGGGGGTTGTATCAGGATGCAGAAGCCGCAGATGGGATAGCGGAAGCCAACAGCAGTCTTACATTTCTAGCCTCTACGGATATGCAGAATATATCTGCAACAATAGCCTATAAGGATTCGATAGCCGCTGACAAAGTTATCACCTATTCCAACCTCAGCTATATCTCAAGTGAGTCTTTACTTAGCTCGATCATAGGGACTTGGGGGCCAGTAGAAATCGCCGCAGACGGAAGTTGGACAGGTATTGTTGGGGACTGTGATAGCATTGGTATGGTGACAGTAGGGGCAGAAAATATTTTTAATGTCTCCGTCACTCTTTCAGCTTGTACTGAAAGTGCAAATGATACTAATTATAGCGGAATTGTTGTTGCTCTTTCTGAGGGCAATTTTGCTCAAAATAATAATGTATTAGTCGCTATCTTGTTTTCAGCAGATGCTAGACGTGGATTTAGCGGTGTTATAAACCAATAACGAGTCGGTTTTGGGTGGCAAGCCTGGCAGCGATAAAATAGCAACTTCCGCACTGGCCAGTAATGAGATCATTGCTGTAATTGTACTGGTATTACTGTGTATTATCGCATCGGGTTTTGATTACAATACGCAATGACTGATATGGATTTAAATCATATTCGCGCCAAAGCGCCAGATAGTATGGGGATGAAATCTAAGGCTAAATGTATTTAATCTGCACCATTCTAATATAGCGTATTCGAAAGCCATATGCCGATTTTACCGAATGGCAAAAAAATACCGGTCTAAACCGGTATTTTTAAATCAGACATTATTCTTACTTTTGTTTACGACGCGCGCCGAAGCCAAGACCTAAAATACCCAATCCTAGTAGGGCAAGTGAAGAAGGCTCAGGGACTTCGATAGACGTACCACTGAAGTCTGCACTACCAAATATTTCGAAACCTTCAGCTGTGGTACCACTATTTGGGAAAGGTTGGAAGCTGGAGGTAAAGACCCAGTCGGATCCGAATGCCTCACCATTAGTATCGAAGTTCGCTGCAGCCAGACCACCAGTCACGTCTAGCAAGCCATCACCGTCACCTGCATCAACGCCGGCGCCAAAACTAGTTAAAACTGCGTTAAGAGTCGTGCCGCCGCCTAAGTTATGTCCTGCCAAAGACAACCATAAGTTACCATCAGATGCATTGGCCTTAATGTCGTTATCATAGGCAGTGGTAGAGTCCACATAGAAATTTATAAAACCACCGGTGAAGGCGATCTCAACATTGGCTGGGTCAGTATCGTCAACTGTTGATACCAGATACCCACCAAATTCATAGGTCAATTCACAGCCACTGGGACAAAAAGTGCCTGCCCCTTCGCCGTTAATGTTGGTCACAAGACCGAAGCCGTTAAGTGTATTGACCTCATCAAGATCACTAGTTCCGAAAATACCATCCTGGCCAGGATTTAACAATTGTTCAATCAAGTTAGAGTTAGAAGAAAAATCAAAAACAGAATCTGCATCCCAAACCACGCCGCCAACATTTGCAGCCATAGCACTGGTAGTTAAAAGACCAGATACCATACCGCATAAAAGTGTTTTTTTAAAATTCATAATCTTTGCCTTGTTTTATCCATAAAATCAAATATTCAGTTCAAACCGCAGCTGTACAACTGAACCAGCAAAAAAACTGTACCATCTACATACAGCAAAAGAGCTGCACGTTACTTGCAACAAGACTATAAGCAAGATAAGCGCCATTAAATTTTAGAATTTACTAAATAAATGATATTAAACAAAAAAATAAAATAAACTAGAAATTTAAAAAATCACTAATTCACAAATGTAAAAAATCACGACGCTATTTTAAGCACCAGTGTAAAAAATCACGACACTATTTTAAGCATTGAATCAATGTTTCGACGCTGGCTGCGCACGGATAGGCCTTTTTTAAATCCTATTCTGAAGAACATAATGGCTACGGCCTCTTGTTGTTCCGCTAAACCCTTTTCTACGTCCTTCAGTTCGTTTGTTAATAATGGGTCAAGAGTGGGTTTGGCCAGCGTTAGTGCACCTGGAGCAGCATAGGGGTGAACAGATAACCCAAGTTTGGTTGCTGCTAACCAAAACCGCAGCATCTGCTGGCCCGCTTTAACCATGTCTAGTCTGCTCTCACCGGATGCTGTGAGCAGACACAAGCCGGGAGACAACTTAATGGGTAAGGTGACTGAACGAATGGCAATCATATTGCTGGCGCCAATCTTGTTTAGTTTTTGCATATTTTGCCAGGTACTGATGTAGCGAAAAATTGGTCGAGCAAAAGGTTCGATGCCTAGCATATCCAAAGTCATGCCTTGTGAAGGTGTGGGTTCTTGAAAGTTGACTGTTTGAAAAAGTTCACCGTGCAAAGATTCATCCCTAAACCTAATGGACTCAGCTTTTTTGATCAGGGGCAGGTAGTTGTTTATCTCTTTTCTATCTGTAAACGTGTGTAGTTGACAGTTATCATCATTCAAGCTTTCCGATAATTGTCGCACTATATCTACATCCAGCTTTCCACTAAAAGGGAATCGCCTGTCTGTGTGCCTATCAGGAATGTATTTAGCTAGCTCACAATCCTCTGCTACTATCATGTCGTTTGTGTGGGCTGAAAAACTAACTAAGGCCACATGCAAGGGATCTGAATCTGGAAAGTAACTTAATTCTGTTTTATAGCCAAGCTTCATTGCTTGCAGCCTTATAGCCTCTAGCACTGAACCTATAGCCAAGTCAGTAAGTATATAGGTTTGGTCGGTGGCCTTGCCGCTTAGATGCGGGTCACACCAAATAGATAAGTCTCCAGTGTTATGCCAAGCGAACTGCCAGGGCTGCGAGTTATCTGCAGAAGGGGAATATAGGGCAGCCTTTATGATTACGTTTTTGCTTTGAGGGTCTAGCAACATGTGTGAAACCTTATTTAAATATTAAATGTTTTTTTTGCGGCTGCCAAGTTTGCCTGAAATTCAGGGTTGTTGTGGCCTCTGGGGATATGAGTACGCTCCATTTGATTCATATAGGGATCCCAGTGCATACCTTCGGGTGCGCAGACTAAGTCACCTCGACCCAGCAAAATTTTAACGGCATAAGCCCCTGCTACGCCTGCGCTCATGGTGCAGCCAATAATGGTAGAAGGACCTCTTTTTTCTTGCAGATTAAGTCTACTTGGGTCAACAAGATATTGGCTTTGTAAACTTGCAGGGGCTAATCCTAAATAAAACCGCAAATACTGCTCGGTTTGTGGACGTCCTTGCATGCCAAAATATTCTTCGAAGGTCATCTTGCCAGGCATAAAACACAAAAACGCAGTGCCCATGCCAAGAGGAGCTGCAGTTATTGCGGGGATCCTCTTTTTTGCACAAAGATCAAAAACTAAGCGTCGTACTTCTATTGCAAAAAAATCTAAACTGTCAATGAACAGATCCACACCCTCTAAAAACTCTTCGGCATTGGATTCATTTACACCCTGGGGGAAGCTCCTAAGGTGCATCTCTGGATTGATATCTTTTAGTGCATCGTTCATCACATCCATTTTAGGTTGCCCAACAGTGGACATCATGGCGCCTACTTGGCGATTGAAATTTTCTACTCCAAATTCGTCAAAATCGGCCAGATGAAATTTGCCTACACCCAGCCTTGCCATCGTAAGTGAATGAATACCCCCCACACCTCCACATCCGGCTATAGCTACTTTTTTGGTTTTCAGGGTTATTTGTTCTTGTTCGGTGAACCAACCGATGTTGCGAGAAAAAGCTTTATCGTAGTTAAAATTTTCAGTGATCATAGTTTTGTCTCTATTTAATTCACTCAGTATGGATAAAGGGCTAACTGGAGGACTAATTGTTTTTCCAGCAGTTTAAAAAGCGTCAATACTTCGGGGTTTAAGTTACCGGTGAAATTTTCTCTCTTTAATAAAAAAAGTGCGCGTATGCCGTGATAGTCTAATTCTTCGCCGCATTGTTCAAACTTAAGTCCGAGTCTTTCTAGTCTTCTGCATAACCTAGGCTCTACCACTACAAACATATGACTGTGGTTACACATTTTGACCATTGCAACCACACTCAAATACAAGCCTATTGCAATGTTAGGGAAGTTGCGCCTTTCGTCATCTGAGAAAGCATTTTCGTCTTTAATATCATTGACAATAAAAGGTTTGTTTTTTTCATCCAAACGCCGTCTGAAACTCGAAGGCACGGATAATCTGGAGATCTCACCGAAACGTCCACGGGGTAAACTATCAGGATCGATCACATCTTTTTGTACGGTTTCTGCGCAATGTAGCTCAAAAGGCAATTTACTGTTAGGGCTGGTGTTTGGAGGAATAACCAGTCTGACTGTTCCTGCGAAGTCACCGGTTCTTTTGTGCTTTAATAATATTGAAAATGAATAGGGGTCACATTCGTCAACTTCTATGCCCTTTGAATTCAATGGCTCCCAGCCTAACTCTTCTGCATAAACGGTATGACGAATTCTATAAGATACTTGTTTCAGTTCTTCGGTGTCGGCTAAGACGATCTTAAAATATTGATCAAAATTTTCAGCGAGTGTGGCTTTCATGTGACTTCCTTAGCACTAGTCTAGTCTTCATTTATCAAGACTGTTATTTTTATAGGTACAAGTTGCTTGGCTGGCTCAATAACCCGCCTGAAACAGTTCCTTCGTCTGTTGTGGGCTCATACTGAAGTCAACTTATGGAATACCACCCGTATTCAGCACTTGTACCAATATATGGCGTGTGCACAAAACGATGAAAAATACTTTGATATTTGATTCATCTCGTGGCTCACTACAAATTACGCCTCCTTTTTAATCAAAGGGCCAATAATTGGAGCATAAACGTACTGATGTTAGTATTTCTTTGGTTATTTTATTTGTACAGTATTTGTACATAATCTTTGAATTTTAAGCTTTTGTAAAGCGACTCAGTCTCTTTGGGATGAATTCTAATGCCGTTTTATAACCAATTTCATACAATG